>CEBY01004294.1_pt1 | contig 158630 bp, 168 predicted proteins | sample 554731 | NCBI WGS metagenome assembly CEBY01 (sample SAMEA3182050, study PRJEB8094) | gut metagenome | biome: human; feature: gut; material: Stool; isolation source: human stools | place: Canada | collected 2012-02-22
AGTCGCATCTATAACGAGTTTTACCTCGTCTTTCACTTTGATAAGAAGTTTATTTCCGTAAGACTTTCTTTTGATAAACTCTACGGTATGCCGTACCAGTTCCATCAGGCTGTTATCGTAGGAAAATTCTCTCTGGCTGTATGCAACATTTCCTACAAATGGGGTGTTCTTCTCTATATGTCTTGCGACATCAATCGTGCCTTTTACATTTCCATCATTGTACCTGTGGCGGATATACTTTTTGAACAAGCCCTTCCGCATCGCTGCTTTGAGGTAATACGGAAACAGAAACAGCAGAAAATTGAACAGCCGATTGTCTTGATTGGCATCTGCATCCAAATCTACGATGTTTGGAAAGTCCAGAACTTTGTCTAAAAGATACTGGAAAAAGTAATCCTCACCCTCTCCGCAAAAACGGGATGCAATCACAAGCCGCTCATCACCGTAGCCAAGAAAGCCCATCACATTGCCGGAGCGATAGGTGTCATTGACGCTTTGGAGGATCATTTGATCTTGCGTAATATCCTCTGCATCTTTTACGGTTTCAGGAAATACGAACACGCCTTCACGCTCAAGCTGTTCCAATGTCTTATCTGCAATTTTGCCTGTCAGCCTCGCTACGTGAGAAAAGGCATCTTTTTTCTGCTGGGAGTTATCCTTGATCCTGAGCAGCTTCATTCGCATCACCTCTGGCAGGTTTCTGATAGCCGTATGCCCTTGCGAACCGATTCATAATTCCTTCCTCATCGTACATTCCCTGAATGTATTCCTGTAGGAGCGGTTGCAGATAATCAGTCCAAAGCTGGTCAAAATCAAGTGTTTTCAACTTCAGGAAGTAAGACGCTCCGATCTGATAATTTTCATTCAGATCCTCGACCTCTGCGATTGCCTTATTGAGCGCAGCCATCCTTCTGATTGCCTCAGCCTCCAACTCCTCGTTTTCCAGCGACGCAAGCATCTCAAGGCGCTCATCCGCTCTGAGTTCTACGAAACGGAAGCGACGACGCATGGCAAAATCAAAGCTGTCCACAGAGCGGTCGATATCGTTCATGGTGCCGATGATATAGACATTTTCAGGAATATAGAACTTTTCGCTGGGGTCAGAGTGCAGATTGGAATACTGCGTGGAGATCTCTCCGGCTTTACCGCGATAACCGGGATCTATCGCAAAGAACAGTTCACCGAAAATCTTTGAAATCTCGCCGCGGTTGATTTCATCTATAATGAATATGTATTTTTTCAGTTCCTCCTGTTTTGCCTTTGCTTTTGAAACTGAACTTTTCTTCGCTTTGATTGCTTTATAGATGGCAAAGTCATAGGAATATCCTTGCGTAGCAAACGTCTTTCCGAAAAAGGACGTGATATCCTTTATTTTTTCAAACTTCTGCCCGGATTCCAGCATTTTCCGAACTTCATCCAAACTCAGAGCAAGCCTGTTGACAGATGCGTTTCCGGGAATAGAAATGCGGATATACCCGTCATCCACGCCGGTAATGGTAAATTCATTTCCATTGATCGTCTTAAATGTGTCAACGCCAAACTCAACGCTGGAGAAAAACTCTGTCATGGATTCTTGAACCGTGACTTCCTTTTCTACGGTTTCTCTGGATTTTTGGGAGTCCTCATAGTTCTTTCTGGCACGGGCAACAAACTTCTTGAAAATGCCATCCTGCAATTCAAAGCCCATTGTCCCATCATCATTGATTTTCGGTCTTAGTCCTTCAACAAAATCAGAGTAGTCATAACTCGGATGGAACTGAACGAACTCAACCTGTTTTTTCTGCTCGTCAGTAAGAAGTGTGTAATCGTCAAAGTACCCATTGCTGATGATGTCCGCAGCGATTTCTTTGGCAAGATAAGATTTTCCGGTACCGGGCGCACCTCTGAAAATCAGATTTTTTGATTCAATCAGCATGGAAGAAAACGGATTTCGGTATCCCTTGAACTGTTGAACAAGCTCTTCCTGAACAGCAGCTTCCGTTTCTGCCGCTGCGGTTTCCTTCTCATCTTTTTCGCGGTATGTCAAAATAAACTGATCTCCCGGTTCACCGAAACGTTTCAAACATTCCTGAACGAAGATAATCGTAGAGAAGATATTCCAGCAATAGATAACAAACTGCCGTCCGTTGTCATAGCCGTATGTCAGGTACTCTATTGTGTTGCGGTGCTTCTTGAAATCGTCAACACTCGCATAAATACCTCTGATTACGTCGCTGTCCGGGTTATATTTGCAGACAGGGAAGTTCTCCTTGTCCTCAACCGATAATGCAGCAAGCTGCTTCTCGAACACCTGACAGGCAATGCGGGGCAAGGTTTGATTGGAATTTCTTCTTTCGCCTTTGCTGTAGGCTCGCTTGATTACGTCTCCATTTGCCCTCTTGAAACAGGCATCCAGCGGCTTATAGTTATCACCGAGGCTCAGATTATCCATTGTAAAGCGTTCATCTGTTGACTCGACGCTTTCGGCAGTAATAGATAACTCAAATTTTTCTTGCTGCTTAGTCTCGATGGAGAAGCCCAGACTTTCCAGATAGTTCTTTGCGTCAACGCTGTTAAAGGATTCTGTCGAAATATCCGTGCTGTTTGCCAAATGGTCAGCAACGGCTACCACATACTTCGGCGGATATTTTTTCCCATCCTCAGACACAAGTACATATTTTACGCTTGTATTATGTTCGGGAACTCCGTTCTCGTCGATAAATTTCAGGGCATCAATAACATCCTGCTTTTTCAGCTTTGGTATAGCCATGCTGCACCTCCTCGAAAGTGTGTACACACATTATATCACAAGGATAGCTCTGTTTTCAATACAATACCCAGAATTTATCGCCCTAAAATGTAACTTTTCTACGAATATAAGCTGATTTTCAGTTTCCCCAGTGTCGAACATACTCTGCATCGAAATACCCCTCTATCGACTTTACGGTTTTGTGGGGTATTTTGCACGACCGCAAATATGCGCACTTCCCAGCGAACCGTATACCTTATACAGCGATTCGCTGTTTCACAAAGGAACTGCATGAGAGCGATAACTATTTCACCCTTTTTACTATCCTTGCTTTACAGAGCAGAAAGTCGGTGATTTTCAACCCTTAGATGTACAAAAACAGGCAGCACCCAACCGAAGTTGAGTGCCGCCTGTTTTGTTGTCCAATCCTGCTTGGCAGATGCCGATTTTGTAGTTTCCTCAAATTACTGTCTTATCGGCACACGGCTAAAGCTGTGCTTTTTGAAGATGCGATATTACTTTATCCCATTATGCCAACCTGAGTATTGATATCTCCATCACTATCGATACTTCCACCTTGATTTGCGCCTGCGTTGGGAACATTATCGAAACCAGGCAGGCCGCCACTGGTGTTGGTGGAGGGCTGTTCAGGGGGAGGCGTCACATTGTTGTGATCTTGCGGCTCAGGAGTACCCTCGACCGGAGTCCCATCCGGCGTCTTGGTGGGGTCCTTCAGTTCATCCTCTGTATATTCCGGTTTGACCGGGTCCGGCTGAATGGTCTGCTCTGTGCCGGTAAAATCAGCGCCGTTTCCATCATCGGTGTTGGTACTGGCATCCGGGGTTTCCGGGTTAACGGTCACATTATCTCCCGGCTTCTGGTCATCCCCGGATTCTGCGGGAGGCGGGGTACTGCTGTCCGGGTCCACCACTACATCGCCCTGCTGGGAGCTGCTGGGCGGGAGCAGGTCATCGGTGACCTTGTCTTTGCTGAAGCTGCTTGCGATCACAGCAACCAGGATTGCGCAGACCACAAGACATCCGGCCACGGTCAGCCACTTCTTGGTATTCTCCGTCATCGTTTGGATTCCTCCTTTTTCTGTTGATTATGCTTCTTGTCAAACTGTCTGTGTGACTTCAGGCGGCCAAGGATAGTTCGGCTTTAAGATCTGCTGCCTACATTTTCCTATACCGCCCGTCCTTTGTCAACACGAACCCTACCACAAACAGGCAGAGAAGTCTATTGGGACAATAGAAAACTTTTTGAAAACTGCGTTAAAACCGAGGGGCATAGCCCGCGCTGACCTTGACTGTCATCCGCATGGGCGGCAGAAGCTCTCCTCCAAAAGACACTGGAACCTCCAATTCGATTTCACAGTCCGCCACAAAACGGTCGCCGGCGCTGTCGCCGGAAGCGAACGGTGCGTTGCGGATCTCCACATCAAGGCCCCACACACGGAACTCCATCCCACCATCCTCTGTGTACTGAGTATGGTAGCCGCCCCGATAGGTCAGCCCAAGGATATCGTCCAAGCGTCCATAGATATCGCCATAGTCCAGTGATTCCTCAAAATCTCCCGCCAACGGCTGGTAGGCGCCGGAGTAGCCCTCCCGGACGCCATGGTACACATCGTCATAGTTGTCGTTGACGGTGGAGATCACAGCCTCCTGCACCGCATCCCGAACCCCCTGGGCCACGATGAGCAGACGGAAATATTCGCTGATGCAGCACATCAGCATTACCAGCACCAGCACAATGGCAATAATCAGGGGGAAGGCCACGCCGCGCCGGTCTTTCAAAATCTGCCTGAGTCTGTTCATTTCCAGTACACCTCCGACTTTCCTGTGGCATCTGCCCGCAGGGTGATGGGGAAACTGCCAAAGCCGGCAAAGAGACCGAGGTCGATCTCATGAGTGAGCGTGACCGTGACCTCCTCGTTGAGCTGGATGCGGCCGGTATCGCTCCATTCAATCTCCGGGTCCAGGCCGGTCTGCTCCCGCAGGGCCTGTTCCCGGCGGTCAGTTTCCGGCCCGATCCTGCCGGCGATTTCCACCTCACGCACCAGTTCAGTGGCAAAGGTATCGAGCTGCTGTTTGGCAATAAAGGCTGGGAGGACCTGCACTGCCAGCGCGATCACCAGCATGGCGCAGAGCACCAGGACGCACACATCGATGTATCCCTCTCCGCGTCGGGATCTCAAAATCCGTTTCAGCACATGGTTACCTCCTCGCCTAAAGTCAGATCCCTTTCCTGACACTGAGCATTATATTCGCTCAAAATACTGGAGATAGAGCTTTCCGATGAAAGATCAGTTTTATCACTTGTCAGGAATTGGTATAGTGCTTCCACAGGATTTTTTGGCTTAAGGATTAAATCCAAGTCATCATCGTCGAGTTCATAACTGTCATGGATAAGAGCAGAAAGCAGGCTTTCCTTTGCCGCAGTTTCAGCTGAATGGCGATAAATTTCATCGGCAGATAGCTGCTTCACCCTTTGAGCATATTCCTTCATTTCATCTTCCGCACGATCAATCAATCGATAGATGCTGCCTGTATAGTCCATTGGGCACCTCCTCTCTTAAAACATCCCGCCCAGGGAATGGATAATCTCGTAGATGATGATGGACAGATAAGTCACCAGGAAGCACATGAGCAGGACAAAGGAGAATACACGGATCTTAGGCGGGATTTTCATGGCCTTTGCCTTGAGGCGCTGGAGTTCCAGCTGCTTCATATCGTGTCTGAGCATCTGAAAGTAGTGGACCCCGTTGTCGCCTCGCAGCACGCCGATGAGTCCGCGGACAATGTCCGAAAGCAGCGGAGAGTTGAACCGGGCCTCAAAGCGGGTCAGCGCCGCCTCATAGGAGCCGGAACGCATATCCGCGGTGAGGACATCCAGTTCAGCGGAGAAAACAGGACCGGAATTCTGCTTATAATGCTCAATCATGCTCAGCACATCCCGGCTGGCGGCCAGTTCTTGGGTGATGGTGGCCACGAACCGGGGCAGTTCCGCCTCAATCTCGTCCCTCTTGGCAGAGAGTTTTTCCTCCGCCCTGCGAATCTCTTTGAAATAAACCGCCACCGCCAGAAGAACAACTATCAACGCCAACATTGGGAAAATCAACAGGCACGGAATCACCGTCAGCAGCACTGCACCGGTCTTGATCATGGCAAAGGCGGTGTACTCCTCCGGTGTCATGTTCAGCCCAGCAGCGGCCAGCGTATTTTTCAGACGGCCCCGCTTATACTCATCCATATGGATGTGTGGGGCCAGCTTGATCGCCCAGCCCATGAGCAGGGCCTCCACACTGCGGGCCTGCTTCTTCTCCTGGCGGCCCACCGAGAGCATGGCACGCTGGGTGGCCAGACGGGGGAGCCTGAGCAGATCAGCCGTCAAAAGAAACATACCCAGCGCAAGGAATATGCCAAATAAAAACAGAAGGAAAGTCATGGTTGTTTTGTTCACCTCCACATAAAAACAGAGCCAGTACACGACAGATGTGTACCGGCCCTGTTTTTCTTCTTATGCTGTATTACAAGGCACTCTTTCTATAGCATTATTGCATCACATCTAACTCCGCAACAAATGACGGATCAAAGTCATCCCGCCAGTTTCGATAGTCAGGATACAGTCCCAAACCCTTTCGGATGAGCTCCCGGTTTTCCGGGGTGTCAATATAGATACCGTCCGGGATGCCGTCCATCCCATAGATGAGCCGGACCCCATCCTGCTCCGCTGCCTTTGCTGCTTCAAAATCTCCATCATAGAGCGCCATGTCATCGATGCGTTCTACATGGAGGGCCTCCGGAATATAGGAACCATGGTTGATCGTTGCGGTAATAAAATAGCCCTTTTCCTGGTTACTGATGAGGATCACCTCCGATACTCAATGGGCTGGGTCAGCTTGATGACCGCTGCGGTGCTGATGAACATCACAGCGGCAATGGCTGCCAACAGCGCCTGCCCCAGCGGGGTGTGCATCAGAACATCGTACCAGTCCTGATTGAGCCAGTACAACAGCGGGATATTGCCGATGACCAGCACCTGCATGGTGATAAACTCCTTGCGGGGCTCAAACACCAGATTCTCCAGCTCACCGTTGACGATCCGCATATCGGAGAGTTTAGCCACGATGGGAGTCAGGATGGTCTTGAGCCCCCGGTCGTGTCGGCAGGTCAGCAGAGCGGCCACCCACTCCCGAAACACGGCGTTGTCGATCTTCGTCCCCATGTCCTGGAGGGCGGCGTCCACATCGGGGTCCACCAGCTTGATCCGGGTGAGAAACTCCACAAACACACTCCGGACGGGCGGGTTGAGATAGTCAATGTTTTCCTCCACTGCCGTCTGGATGTCCTCATTGCGGAGATAAGCTGTGGTGATGATAGAGAGGGCGGTTTCCAGTTCAGCGGCAATGTTCTTTTTGTAGTGATTTGCGGTCAGACGGATAAACCAGAACGGCACGAACATCATGCCCACCGCCAGCACCGGCACCAGGAAGAGGTTGCCCAGCGTCAGGGCGAAGGCGGCCCCTACCAGAAAAAGAAGCAGGGACAGGGCGCACACCATGGGAAACTTGGCGGCCCGGCCAGTCATCCGCAGAATGGTCTGTGTCTCCTCGATTTCCCGGCGCAGAAAGGATTTCTTTTTGCGCCGTGTACTCTCATTAACCTCCGACCGGATGCTTTTGGGCTTACTGGTGATTCTGCGGAACACCCCTTCAGTGAAGTCCATAGGGGAGATGTGTAAAAGGACAAAACAACCTGTGATCAGCCCTATACAGGCAATCAACTGGATCAGATTCATACAGATTCGCCTCCTTCCTTGCCGGTTTCAGGTTTGGCAGGCGGCTTGGACTGTGCGCTCCTGGTCTTCGGAGCGGGCGTTGCCTGTCCTGCCTTTGCCGGACTGGAGCCTGACTTACCCTTAGAGGGAGCGGACTTTTTGCCCACGAGCTGAGTCAGCACCTCCTGCGGCATACCATTGTCGATGAACCGCTTCTGCAGGCTTTCCGAGATGGGGTTGACCGCCTCGTGGCGGCCCTTAATACGGTATTTGCCGTCCTCCAACCGGTTTTCTTCGATTTTGAAGTGATAAAGGGTGTTGTACCGGCGCTCCCCAGTGGGCAGGATCTCACACTCCATGATCTCCATGATTTTACGGCTCTTATCCTCCAGCTGCTTGGCGAACACCACGATGGGGAATGCCTCGGTGACCAGATCCATGAGGGTATCGTCGGCCATCTCGTGCTTACGCTTGCAGAGGGTGACCATACGCCGCCATGTAGCCTGGGATGAGTTGGAATGAATGGTGGTCAACACGCCGTGGCCAGTACGGGCGGCCTCCTGTGCGGCATACGCCTCCGCAGACCGCATCTCGCCCACACAGATGATGTCGGGGTGGTACCGCAGGGCCATGTCCAGCAGCATATCCTGATCGATATTCTGCTTGGCGTTCTCGCTCTCACGGGTGATGGTGTGGATGACGCTGTTGCACACCCGGCCATCTTTCTCCCGCACCAGGTCCAGCTCACGGGAGCCGTTCTCGATGGTGAAAATACGCTTGTTGTCCGGGATGGTGGTCAGGAGCCAGCCTGCCACCGTAGTCTTGCCGGAACCGGTGGCCCCGGCAACGCAGACGGAAACGCCGTAACGCAGGCAGGCGGCCAGAAAGTCCAGCATGGGGCCTGTGGCTGTTCCACCTTTTACGAAGTCCTCTTTCTGCATATTCTGCGGGTTGACGATACGGATGGATGCCGTGACGCCCACATCCTCGTCCACCAAAGGGGTCTTGAGGACCGCGATGCGGATGTTCTTGCTGAGATGGCCCAGGACGGCGGGACTGGCATTGTCCAGCACCATACCGCTGACATGGAGCATACGGCGGATCACATTGACGGCGTGTTCAGGGCTGTCGAAATGTTCCTCCAGCTTGACCGTTTCGCCATTGGCGTACAACACCTCGATATCCCGCCAAGAGTTCACATTAATCTCCTCAATGCCGGTTCCGAAGATGTACTTGGTGAGCAGGCCGAACTCGGCCATCTCCGTGTAGAGGGCGTCCACCAGCTGGTCGCCGGAATAGCCTTTGACCGCGATGCGCCGGTCCTGCACATATTTGGTGATGTACCGTTTGATCTGGGCCTTGGCGTCTTCATCGCCGCCCTCGGTGATGAGGGCGGAATACTTGCCGGAGATATATTCCTGCACATCCTGCAGGACGGTGTTGAAATCCTGCCCTTCATTCTCCGGGGTGAAGAAGAGAGAATGCGCCCGATAGCCGCCTGCAGACTCTGTATTCAGGGACCGCCTGGGGAGATCCTCCGCCATGTTCACGCTATCTGTGGGATCAGCTTCAACCCCTGTCCCATCATCAGCTGGGGCGTGACGCAGCGGCTCATCTGCGGGCTGGGGTTCTCCAACGCCGGCTTCATGCTGATTCTGACCCATATTGCCGCTTACCGGGCAGTCCGGGCCGAAATAGAGGGGGAGTTCTTTTTTCCGCCCGTCCGGACCTGTCGTGATATGTGTTGCGGCGGCTTTCTCAGCGGACGCTTTGGGAGCGAACAGGGACTGACTTCGCTTCTCGCCTAACACCCAAACACCTCCCTGGCAATCTTCTCGATCTCCTTGCGGAATACCCGGCTGTCCTTCATGGATAGGTCCGCCAGCAGGTTGCCGGCCAGATACTGTCCCTCCAGCTCCGCCGAATGGGGCAGCGTGAAGGCCACTGTCCCCAGCGCCTGACTCATGTGATCCCCGGCCTGCTGGGACTTTACATTGCTGGCGGTCTTGTACTGCTTGTCCGTATCCCATTTGGCATCCCGCAGGAGGGGAAGTTGGCTGGACAGGTAGCTGATGCTCTTGAGGTCGGCGTTGGCCAGCCGCAGGACGGAATCCGCCTCCATGAGCGCCACAGCGGAGAGGATGTCGTTGGCGATGTAACTGCCGCAGTCAATGACCACATAAGGAGCGATCTCCCGCAGGCAGTCGATGAGCTCCCGCGCCTGCACCTCGTTGTAAGGCGGGTAGGTGTACTCATTCTCTCCCTTGAGCATCCCCAGCATGGTGAGGTAACCCAGGCGTTTGTGGGTGACCAGGTTGTTCTTGACCAGATTCTCCGACACATGGGCGGCGGCCAACACGCTCCCGAGGGAACGCTCGCACTCCAGATCTGCCGCCGGGCAGATACAGGGAAGCATTGGGGCTGTCATGTCGCAGAGAAGGAGGATCACATTCCGGCGCTTGTCGGCCAGATACTTGGCCAGCCGCACGGCCACGGTGGTCTTGCCGCTGCCGGGGCTGCCCCACACCGCCAGCACCCCGCCGCTCTGATCCTCCTGCTCACAGGCGTCCTCCTGGCCACTTCCTCGGGAAAAAATACCCGCTTTCTTGAAGTTCAGCATCAGGCCACCTCCTCGGTTTTCGCGGGCGCCTCCGTTTCTGCGGTTTCGCTGGAGTCAGCGGCGGGTTCGGACTCTGCGGGATTCTCCTGTGGTTTCTCCTCGGGGTCCGGCTCCGGGGGATACAATTCCAGAATGATCTCGTCTTGAGAGGTCAGGAACTTGTCGGCATTCTCCCGGTCGCCCCGGTAGACCAGCGCCAGATGGATGGTCCCCTCGGCCTCCAGCTCGGCCAACACTTTGGCCTGCTCGGGGGACACCAGCAGGGTGACAGTATCGGGCAGTTCCTTGTCATCCTCCTCGTCCACAGGCTCACCGGTGTTGGCGTCATAGCCGGAGGAGGCGGTAACACTGATAATCTCCACATACTGCAGCTCAGCGGGGACAACGGTCTGGCCCTGCTGCTTGTAGTCCGGGGCGATCACCGACACAATGTCGCCGCTCTGCAGCTTGCCGGAGAGCCCCTCCGCAAAACTTTTGATGGACACGGAGATGGCCTGCTGGCTCCCGTCCAGGCTGTACAGGTAGGCGTTTTCCGCTGCTGGGGCGTCTGAGAGTTTGGAAGGGATGATATAGTCGCCCACAGCCAGATCCGCAGTAGCGTATTTACCCACGGCGCTCTCTTTCTGCCGAAGGACATCCTCTGGGAGATTATAGCCGCCCACCTCCACGATCTGAACCATGCTCTCGGTGATCTCATCGCCGGCCCGGATGGGCTGGACTACCCGCACGATCTCAGCTTTCTGGCTGACGCTCTGGTTGAACAGCGGGGTCAGACCGAAGCAGATCAGCAGGGAGAGCAGGATGCAGATTACACCGACCACGGTGCGATTTTTCAAAAAACTCATACTGGCATTTCCTCCTTGATTTCATGTTGGGTCGGAAAGTCCGGGCATTACGCCCGGACCGATCTGGCCCTTCTGCTCCGCTTCAACCGGGGCAGAAGAATGGCGGCCGCCGTCAGGGGCAGGGTCACGCCAACGATGGTGAGCACAGTCTTTCTCGTTACATGGAACTTCTTCATAGCAGTCAACCTCCAAAACAGTATAGTGCGGCAAAGCCGATGGATAAAAATGGTCCCAGCGGTAGCGCCGCCCGTGTCATTGCGGGTAGCGGATGATGAATGAATTTTTGAAATAACATAGCGGTGCAGAAATACAGCACCGCCAGCAGCAGACCCAGCGCCATCCCCCAGATCCCCCGCCAAAAGCCCAGCACAAAGCCGGCCGCAGCAGTGAGTTTGATGTCGCCGCCGCCCATGCACTCCGGCCGGATCAGGGCGGCAATCAGCAGGGGCAGAGCCGCCAGCACTCCAAAAAACTGGGCGGGGCTGAAGGAGATCAGCCCCGCCGCGGCGGTCAAAAGACAGAGGAAATCCGGGATAGTACGCTTGCGGCAGTCCACCGCAGAGGCAGCGGCCAGTGCCGTGAGAAACAGGAACGCCTGCACCGGGTATCAGCCCTTGTAGTCAAACATTTCCTCTACGCGCTCGGTCACGGTGGGCAGGACGGTGTCCCCGAACAGAGTGTAGAGGCCAGCCAGGAGCAGGGCGCCCAGCACCACGGCAATCAGGATCTTGATGGCGGTGTCGATGTAGCCCTCGCCGCGAGTGTTGCAGAGAGGGGCGGACAGGTGGGCACGGGCGCAGGTCATGGCGCAGTGGGCCTTGCAGGTCATCGTCTTTACGGTGTTGGACATCTTGTTGAACATCTTCTTCATAGAGAGTTCCTCCTCAAAATTTTAGATTGTTGATTGTTGTGTGGTCAGTGGGTCACATACCCATCTTCTGAGCCTGCTGTGCCGTGGGGTCCGGCGCGGACTGGGGAGAGCGGTTCATCCCCTGCGTCAGTGCCTGCTGGTAGGCGGTCACGACAGCCGATTCCAGTTCGGCGCGTGCCTCCCGTGTGTACGGAAAACAGATGTCCTTGATTTCACCCTTGCTGTTGATCTGGCCGGGCATGGATACAAACAGCCCATTGCTGCCCTCCATGAGCTTGACGCCCCGGACGGCAAAACAGCCGTTGATGTTCAGCGATGCGGTGGCCCGGCAGGGACCGTCAAACTGGATAGAGTGGATACGGACATCATACTGCATGGGAAGGACAGGAGTATCCTGCTGGGAAACCTCTCCCTGGGGGTTTTCACTTGTGGTCTGCGCTTTTGCCATGGTGGGTTCCTCCTTTTCTGAATATAAAAAATAAGTGGCTTTTCCGCTCTTGGGTCACAGGGTCATGGTCATGCCTGATTCCTGCTCCGGGGCTTTCAGTTGGACGGGGACGATAGCTGTGCGGTCCACATAGTAGAACTCGCTGCCGGAATCGTCGTAGAGTTCGACAAGGTCTGAGATGGCCAGCGGCTGTCCGTCGCTGCCCAGGGACCTGCGACAGAATGCCTCCCAGATCCCATCCAGACTGTTGGTGCTGACAGTGCCGTCAAACACTGCCTGGTAACGGGTAAGGTCAGGTCCGCCATATTCACCACTCATGCGGTCCAGCCCAATGAAGCGCATGGCGGCGGGAGCTGAGGGGCCGAGCTGCCAGATACGGCAGGATTTCAGGGCTGGCCCGTTGTCTGCTGCCTTCTGGTATCCACCGCTGGAGAGACGGTCATAGATGCCGTCCTCCCACCGGACAGCCAGCCCCTTCCTTGCCAGCCAGTCCTCCAACTCCTCACGGCGGAACATGGAGTCCGCCACCACTCCTTGTTCTGTCCTGTAGCCCACTGGATTCCCATAGTAGAGCAGACATCGATTTTTCATTTCCACACTTCGCATGGCGGCATATCTCCTTTCTGCGGTTAAGTCATTTCCATCCCTCCCATGCCTGCGTTCTGCCCTTGAAACTCCTCCAGCTTTTCTCTGGCCCAGCCGGGGAGGAATTCCTCTTTCAGAACGCCGGTGAAGTCTGTGCGGTTCCATCTGGTCTGCTCTCCATCGCCCAGGCAGGTACAGCGGATAGACCGACCGACAGCGTGGGGGCTGCATCCAAAGCCGTCATGGGCCAGCCAGAGCTGGTTCTGGGGCGTCCAGCAGGACTCCTTGAGGGTGTCTGGACTGAGCACCAACACCCGGCCCTCATAGTCCAGAGATTCATAGGAGTTGGGTTCGCAGTGCTCCGGCCCAAATAGTTCCAGCTTGCCGTATGCCTCCCTCACTTGACTGATAAATGCGTCCAGATACGCCAGGGCGGTGTCCACTTCAAAATAACGGTTATGGGCATCATCGGGTGGGACATAGGCTTTCTTTTGCCATTCTTGGTTTTCCGCGCTGAGCTGCTCCTTGTAAGGCCCCAGCCTTTCTATCGTGTTGGCCAGGACGAAATTGGTCCGCTTGAAGCCCCACCGTTTCAGCACCATTTGGGATGCTTCCGGCTTTAATGCGCTGCGGCCGTCGCCATAGACGCGGATGACGGCTTCGATGTCCCGCGCACAGGATACATTGGCGTGGAAACTTGCATCCCAGAGCGCAGCTTCCCCAAGTCTGTGGGCCTCTGACTGTGAGCCGGGATAGAGGTAGATATCCTGTTCCATCTTGCCTCCTTTACGGCAGGCGCCATTTGCCCGCTGGGGGGATCGTCAGCGGGCTGATGCCCAGCTCATTGAGCAGGCAGCAAAGCTCCACCGAAAGCTCCCGCAGTTCCTCCGTTGAGGGGACGATGATGAGCGCTCCATCCGCGGCCAGAACCGCGACTTCTTCTCCCACGGGGATAGATGCCTCGGATAACAGTGCGGCGGGCAGATTGAGTTCCATACCGCTGCTGGTGTATCCGGTACACTCAGCGTCGTCACAGGTTCTGGTCACCAGGAGTCTGTTTGCGTCACAGTCGCAGATGTACTGGTTCGCTGGGGTGGTGATGGGAACTTCTTCCCCCGGCTCATAGCCCATTCCGCGCATGAAAAATGCAGGCAGGGTCAGAGACCCGTCTACACCGACCCGAACCGTTGTATGGATCTTACTCATCGCCGTGTTCCTCCTGCCCATTGCATGCGGTGCGTTCTCCGTAGATGAGATTCCCCACCATCAGCTGTTCCTCCAGCTCGCCCAGGCAGATTCCGGCTTCACCCAGCATCTCCAGCAGGTAGGGAGGCACATCCCGCAGGTCATGGTCATATCCGGCCTCGGCAATGGTGACGGTCTTTTCTTCGTCATCCACATAGACACAGAGCTTGGCCCCGGCAGGGATGCCGGCTTCTTCCCGCAGGTAGTCTGGCAGTTCCAGCATGCCGTCCTCCAGATCATCGAATGGGCAGCCATCCTCGCAGTCATCACAGGTGCCACAGACTCTGGCCAGATGGACGGTGAGCTCCGTGGCCAGCCGGTGCAGGGCATCCATCGCCTGGATCAGTTCCATGGTGGTCATTTGCTTTTTCAGAACGACCACCGCGCTGTCCAGCGTGTGGATCTCGACCTTTTCTCCGCCCTCAAAGCCACTGATCTTGAACGCTCCGCCGGGAATCAAAAGAGTACCATTGTTTATCTGTTTGTTGAATTTCATCTTCTTCTCCTTATTACATTGAAATTGTAGAACGGGCTGGATTGGATGCTCCCGGCCATTCCTGTCCTTGTTGGGCAGCCAGCCCGTCCCGGAAGGCTGTCAGATCTTCTCCTGTCGGCGTATAGCGTCTTGCTTCAAGGGCGGCCATCAGCGCATAGGTCTGGCCAACCTCGGACAGCAGTGCCCGAAGATCGTCCGCAACCATATCCGTCCCCATCCGGCGGAGCTGCACGGTAAAGGTGATTCGGTAATGCGGCTGGCCGGGGATGCTGTCGATCCGCATATCCATTCCCAAGTTGGAATCGTGTTGCGGGCGGATATAGACCTGACCCACTACGCTGGGGCAGACCTGAAGGCGGCCCTGACTCATTTCCTCAATCAGCTGAGCCGCCTGCTGGAGCTTTTCCAGTTCAGAGAGCTGTTCATCCAATTGCCTCACCCCCGTTCCAGTCAAACAGCGTCATTTGAGAGGGAACCGCCCGGCTCCGCTCCCGCAGGTCATAGTTGGCGATAAGCAGTTCCGGGAACTGAGCCCCATTGTCGTACCTCTGCTTGATGTTGTTGATACGGGTGGTTTCCATGAGGTAGATGCTTGGCCTGTCGTACAGCCCGCGGACAAAGGCGTCGTCGTTGTAGGAGAGCAGGAATTTGCCCTCGATCCGCATCAGGGCGTCCCGCAGGCGGATGTGGTCGGCTTCGGTGAAACCGTCTTCACCAATGTTCTGGTAATACCCCTCGGTGGCATGGTAGGGCGGGTCGAGATAGAAAAAGCTCACTGGCCGGTCATATTGATGGAGCAGTTTTTCAAAGTCCTTGTTCTCAATAACCACCTTGGCAAGCCTCCGGTGGGCCTGCTCGATGAGCGAAAAGTTGCTACGCATATCGTGGGGCTGGCTGCCAAAACTGGTCAGCCCGGAGGCGTAGCTGTAGCGGATGAGCTGATAGAACCATGCCGCCCGTTGGACATCGCTGGCGGGGCTGTCCCGCGCCAAGGCGGAGCGGATGCGGTCAAAGTCCTCCCGTGCGTTGAGTACATACCGCAGAGCCTCCATCAGTTCCTCCGGTTTGTCCCGCACACAGCGGTACAGGTTGACCAACAGGCCGTTGAAGTCATTGTAGACCTCAAAGTCGTTGCCGGGAGGCTTGTGGAACAGTACCCAGCCCCCGCCGCCGAACACCTCAATGTACCGCTCATAGTAGAGGGGGAACAGCCGGACGATCAACTCCCGCAGGGCCTTCTTGCCTCCAATCCAGGACATGAAACTGTTCAGGGCGTATCACCCCCATCCAGCGGCAGGCGGGTCTGTGCGGTATCCTCTCGCTCCAGAGTCCGATCCAGTCCCCGGATGGCGGCCGCGATTCCGCTGATCCGCCTGGTCAGATGGGCGATGGTGGCCCGCACCTCCTGGTCCGTGGCGGCATAGAAGTATCCACTCCCGTTGCTGGCGATGGGGACGCCATCCCGCCGCAGGGCATTGACCATGTGTCGAACCTGAATCCCTTTGATGCCGAAGGTCAGTTCCAACTCCCGGCTGGTGGCGGCGTTGAGAGCTCCCATGTGGTACTGCTCCAGATATTCCGCCAGCCGTTCTTTCTCCATGAATGCCTCCTTTCCGGGCCTGTTTTCCGAAAAAGGGCATAAAAAGAAGGGGCCGTTTTCCCCTTTCGGAAAACGGCCCCTGTGTCATATTCTATATCCTGTTTTTACTTCATCGAATCACCCCCAGCTCCCGCAGCGGACAGATGCGGTTTTTGTGACTTGGCAATAGATCGGCTATATTGACAGAGCGGGACTGTGGTGCTCAGGCTGGCTATACTCATACCGGCGCTCTCCACCGTTCCAGGCTACATAGCCGTGGTCGGTGGTCGAGAGGCCATATTGACCCATATTGGCCTCTGCGTAGGCAGCCCCGTCAAAGGCGTCTGTTATCAGTCTGCTGGGCGGGATCACGCCGTTTCGGACCGCAAGTTCCCGCCCGTATGCGGCCAAGTCCATGCCGCGGGGGAAGAACTCATAGTGCTGGAGATTCTGGGCGAGATCCAGAGCCAAATCCAGCCGGTGGCAGTCCTCCAGCTCCAGCACCGCCTGCCATTTGTCCAACCAGTGGGGTGCCCCCTGACCCTGTTCCGCCCAAACATAACCGAAGTCAATGGCATGGCGAACCAGTTCGCTGGCTGAGTCGTACTGGTCGAGAATACCCGTCAGCTGGGGCAGGCAGCAGTCCACCTCCAGCGCGATGCACTCGCTGAGGCTCTCTGCCTGTAGCGAGTCCAGCCCCAGCAGGAGTTCGTCCGGATGGTTTGAGTCGATATACTCGCCGGAATCCGGGAAGCCAACCCAAATCCCCTCCATATTGCTCCGGCTGGCCAGTTTAACTCGTATGGCATAGTCACCGGCGACCGGCTGGAGGGTGGGATCTTCCTCTACGAAGGGATCTGCCAGTTTGATGTTCCGCACATAGTGACCGTTACAAAAGGCTCCATTCTGCGACTGGTGGTAGGCGGCCCCCAAATGCTCCGCATTCAGGAATGGACGGGCGGCATCCGAGGAACACTCTATGCTCTCCATGACAAATTTTCCAAGCGCGGCCTCGTCTCCCGCGCCATAGAAGAGGTCGTAACAGTCCAGTTGGGACGCAATCCGCATCACATGGCCGATCTCTTGGGGCTTCTCCAACTCCATCGCCCCTTGGAACAGGATCTTTTCTTTCTCTGTCATATTGGAAAAGCGCCGCTCCAGCCAGTCATGCTCCGATTTTGTAACATAGAAGCCGTCCAGCTTGTCAAAGAGGGCGGCGTTTTGATCTGACATCGCTCACATCATCTCCAGTCCTTGTCCTATTTCCTGTTCCGGCTGAAATACCGGGAGAGGCTGGCCGTCCTTTCTGCGGATCAGACCATACTCTGTGATAACCCCCAGCCGGTCATCCAGCATCTTCTGGCCGATCTGGGCCGCCTGCGGGGTCTGGAACAGCTCCTCTGGTAAAGCAGAATACTTCTCACGGAACATCATCTCCGCATAGCCCCAGGTCTGCGCTACCTCGGGACGGAGTTCGTACTGGTCAATCTCGCCCATCAACCGTGTGGCGTCCTGCAGACTGGGGTGGTCAACCACGGATAAAAGCGCCTTATACTTGACCATATCCGATTCGGGCCACTCCCGTTCTATTTGAGCCAACCGCTTGGCAAATTCGTCGGCCTGTTCAATGCCATCCTCATCGTCGATAGCGTTGTTGATAGCATCTCGCAGGAAGGGGATCAGGCAATCCACACAGCGGAATGCACATTCATCCACTGAGGCGGCATCTACTTTTTCCACCGCTCTCCATATACCGGCATCCGCTGCGGGAAGATTCAGCACTGCGGTTTTGTCGTTATCATAGCTTGGGTCATTGAAAAATCCCTTACGCACCTCCAGCATCACCGGAGCATCGGAGCGATGGAAGCAAGCCGTTTCATTGGACTGGCACACATAGATGTCCTTGATTTCTCCACCCAGTTCCGCATAGCCGAAGTCGGTGAACACGCCGCCATGATCCTCCTGATGCTGTTCTCCCAACAGTTCCAGCAGTCTTTCTTGAAAGCCGCTGCCCTCCTCTGTGGTGTCAAGCAGAGCCATAGCCTCATTTGAGAGCATTTCATTTGCGTATAAAAACGCCCCCAGTTCTTCATGATTGGAAACTCGGGGCGCAAAACAGCAGATATCGGTATTGTAGGTCAGGTTAATCAATTGGTTCAGCGGAATGGGAGCGACGCGGTGATTCTGCTTGATTTTCAAAAGAGCATCCATCCCTTTTTTCTGCTCCTCTGTCAGTGAGGCCAATCGCTGGGCAAACAGGTTTAGGTCGTATAGATTAGCATTCCACCCAATCATGGCATGCGTGAGGCCATTGTAATGGATGCAGGTTAGCTCATTTTTGCAGAAGCTACCGTCTTTGATTCTCGCCTTTTGGAGTGCGTCGCTGAACTCCGCAAAGGATGCTGGCATTTTCATTACCGTGGCCGTCTCATAAGATTTAGGTCCACTGTTGCTGATCTCCACCTCGAAAATTGTCTTATCTAAGAGTAATCCCTCCCTGTGTAGACTCTTGCTCAGGAGCCTCGGGCGGTTCCATGTCTGAGTGAACTTCGTTTACGGTTTCCAATATGGATTCCAAGTCTCTTTTCCGAGAAATATTCGCAAAATCCACGGAGCGGCAGTATACTTCGCCATCCTTTCCCACAGAGCACTGTGTCTGCTCTTTGCCTCGCATCTTTTTCGATTTCACTGCCAGGCATCCGTCATCGGCAATTCGTGAGGAGAAGCCCTTTTCCTTTAACCGCTCCGACAATACCGAAAAAAACTGCCGCGTTCTCCCATCAAGATCCATTTTATACGCCTCTTTCTATAAACTCATTCCCTGCATCTCAATATCTTCTGCAGGAGCGGAAGGGGCCTCATAGAGTGTGCTTCGGCCATAAGCGATGCGGATGATATCCTCTGCGGAGTAGTCGGAGCCAGCGCCAAAAAGATGCCTGAACTGCAGGCGGTCTGACGGAGCAATGTACCATGTGGAATACTGAGACTTCAGCCCTTTCAGGGATTCAGCCGATGTTTTGAAGGTCAGTTCCACTCCGTCCTTCTGTACCGTGACATTGACCGTCTTTGCGCCACTTTTTTGGAGGGCATCTGTAATCGCCCGCATCCGATAGACCGGTGCATCGCTGTCCTGGCTGAGCATCTGATACTCTGCCAGCAACGCATCCTTCTTTAGAAACTGCGCCAGAAATTCCTCCTGGTTGTCCCGCATGTACTGTTCCGCAGTTGTTTTTATATAATCCTCCGGGGATTTGAGGTAGGAGAGCAGGGTGTCTTCTGTCAAGGATGTATAATACTCACTGTGAAACTGTACATCGGGTTTCTCCCCAGAAAAAACGAGGGAAGCTGCCTCCCGCCCTGCCTCGGTTCCCTTGTAATACCGGTATGAATTGATGTTCCTCTCACTGGTGAGTTCCCTGACAGAGAGGCGACTTCGCTCATTGGAAATGGCCGCCTCAACATAGCGGTCGACCTCCTGAGCGATGCGCTTCCCAAACGCCGTAGAATCCTGGCATTCTTCTTCCGTCAGTCCGGAGACAAAGTTGGGAAGGGGGTCATCCAGAAGATGGAGCGCCTGGTGTTGCCGGTCGTACAGGCCGCAGAACTCCAAACGGTCGCTCCAGCTGATCCTCTCTCCATAAAATGTTTCGCATCCAAAGAGGTAATCAATCTCTGGCGTTGCGGGAACTTTCACTACTGAGCCCAAATGCTTGCCCTTTTGCAGAACTAAAACTGGCACAGCGGCATTTTCCAGCCACTCTTGAAACTCCTGCCGGGGAAGTGGGGCCTGCTTTTGCTGCGACATTACAAAATCCTCCCATTTTACTGTTTCTGCTCAAAGTTTGCACAACTTGTCTGTCCCGAGTATGACTCTTCATAGTGTTTGGGGTCAGCACCAGGCACATCCCACCCAGCCATGCTTCCTATCTCCATAGCTTGCCGCTGGATGGGGGTGACGCCCAGGTCTTCGTTCAACTCATCCGCCAGTTCCACATTCCCTTCCTTGTCGCCGGTATCCCAGTCGGAGGGGTAGTAGCCAGTTTCACCCCGTTTGATGCAGATAAGCTGTCCGGTGGTCCGCAGGGTGGAGAAGCACAGTTCCGGCAACCCCTCGGCCACCTTGGGGGCAAACCGTTCCTGTTCGGTTTGGATGCTCCAATCATCAGGCTGCCACAGATGGACATACAGCTCGCCGCCGTCCACCTCGATGGGGCGCTGCTCGAAGCCTTCGCCCCATCCGTCAGAGGCTTGTCCACCCAGGTACTCTTTTAAGATGGTAAGCTCTTCCGGAGTCAGCTCTCCGGCCACCCGGCACTCCGCTACGCCCCAGAGCTGGCGATTCCTGACCTCAACAGTAAACACCGCCGAGCGGACCTTGTGATCTACACTGTCGTCCTCACCGTACCAGCGCATGAGGCCGCTCTCGTTTTCCTCTGGTACCCGGTTTTTTACCAGAGCGGACAGAATTTGTCCCTCATAATCCATGAGGGTGTGGCCATCCCACTCCTCACCGTCCTCTGACATATCCCCCCACTCGTCCCGTCCATAGAAGTCCGCTGTGAGCGGCATATACAATTTGAATGTCTGAGGCTCTGGCAGATAGACCGAGAATCGGTCTTCTCCCAGCACCAGAGCCAAGGTACATCCATTGTCCCACTTTACATGGAATTGCCCGGCATCGTCGATATAATCCAGTTTCCCGGTACTGCCGGGGGAAATGGGCCGGGGATTACCGCCTATCTCTGTGAGTTGGATGCGGGAATCCTTGGGGAACTGCTGCCGCAAGAAGTCCAGCCACTCTCTCGGTACGCTTTGCATTTACATCTCTCCCATTCTAATCCCAATATCCGGCTGATTTAATTGTTGATAGAGCCGTTCCATCGCCTCCGCCACCACGAGGTCCGACCGGAAGCTTTCCAGTTTTTCGTGATCCGTAAAGAATTGCTGTTCACCGCTCTGGAAATGAACAAAGTCCACTGTGGCGATACCGTCCTTAATAACGCCCAGCCGTTTCTCACTGGTATTGCTGTCCTGGTAGATTTGGATTGCTTCCTCCAGAGTCAGATCTTGCCTGATTATCTCCTGCGGGGTATTGGTGTCCGCCATGACAAACCAGGCATAGGTGTGGGGAATGCTGGGATCTGCGGCTTTCCTAAGAGCCTGCTTCCCAGTTTCAGTCAGTCCATAGTTGCAGGTACGGCGTGAATTGTCCTCACCGGCAAAATCCAACAGGATATCGTCTACCGCTTTTTTGACCTCCGGATCGTCTGTCAGCGTTTCAAAGCGGAAGCCGGTTGTGCTGCGGAAGGGCAGTTCCTCCCGGATGGCCTGGAGCAACGCCTTGGAATCCGTGAACTCCTGCTGTTCGCCGCTGGCGAAGGTTACCCGACCTACCACAGGGTGTTCCTGTCGGTACATCTCCTGCTGGCAAAGATCATAGCAATAGAGGTACCCCTGATACTCGCCGGGAAAGGGAGTACAGCGTAGACAGAAACGGTAATTTTCTGTTTCCGCAATATAGCCATAACTCCTGCGGTCCTCTGTGATGGAGCCGCCATGCTGCCAGCAGTAGGCGTCCATGGCCCCCAGATTCTTCAGGAGTCCAGTCTGACGCAGGTCGTCCACAAATCGCTGCAGCACCTCTTTGAACTCCGGGGTGTTGAACCTATCCTCGTTATGGGGCCACCAGGTGTGCCAGAACTCCTTCTCACCATGGCCGAAATCCATGCGGAGGTGGCCTACAGTACCCAGTGCCTCGTCCAGCTTTTCTTCGGAATAGAACAGCCCCACCTCATCCAGGGAGGCGGGGCGCAGTACAAACTCACGATTATCCTGGGGGTAGGCCAGATCATGCTCCTCGCAAAACTGCTCCAGCGTCATTTCTTCTCCCAGCAGATAAAATGTGCCGTTGACCCGGCGCGAAGCAGTACCTTCATGCTTTAAAGGGATTGGAGAAAGTACGGTTCCTGCATGATAGTCAGCGGCATGATCCACCAGAGTGGTTCGGGTGCTGGGAGATTTATGTGTCCCCCGCAGGTCATAGCAGTACCACCCATCAGGAATGATATCCCGCTGAATCAGCCAGTTGGTGAACAGCACAGGTTTTCCAAGCAACGCTGCGTGTTGCATGGAGTCTGTCCAGATGTTAATGCTCATTTAATCCCTCCCATATTCACAGTGTTTTCCCACTCGTGCTGGTTCCACAGCGTATCTTGTATCTGCGTACAGGGATTAATGCATCTGCAACCCATCTTGTACTTCAGGGAACGGATCACTGAGCTTTCGGAGCAGGCCAAATTCGGTCCTTCTCACACCATCCTCCCGCATATAAAAGTTGCCCATTGCTTCGAAATCCGTAAAGCCATCGAGGGTAGAGATCAGCTCCTCGTCCGCCCCGATCCGCTCCAACACCTGCTTGCCATATTCCTCCGGATCGTCCGGTACACGCTCGTAGTCATCCAGTTCGATGGAAAACCTCAAAGCCTCCTGGAGCGTTGCCGGCTGTTCCACCTCAAGGACAGAGAGGTATTTCAGCAATGCGCCATCCTCCTGATCCATTATCCGGATATTTTCCGCCAACTCGTCCAATTGCTCCAGTCTCAGATCCATCCCCTGGAGAGGAAGATATTCCCCCAGATAAGGCCGCAGGGCCTCCACCCGAGTGAGTTTCGCCATATTGAGGCTGTCCACTCCCAGAAGTTGTCTGGCGCTCTCCAATTGCTCAAAGGTCGCAGGCAGAGTGATCTGCGCTGTTTCGCTCTGTACACGAACAGGGCAGGGGTTTTCCATCCATATCCGGAAAACGCCGTCCAATCTCTCGTTCTCCAAAAGTTCAGGTGTCTTTTTCTGCACATAATTGCCGCTGGAATATTCTCCTCCATGCTTTTCCCGATATTCAGCCCCCACACGGGCATAATTGATATAGGGCTTGAAGCGATCCGGAAATGGTGTGATCCCTTTGTTCACAAGGTAGATGCCCAATTCTGAATCAGACGACACATTGTTGACGAGCATATACTCATCCAGCCTGTCCGCCACAGTAAGGGCCCCCTCCAAGTTCCAGACACACTCCGCATCCAATGCCCCGGAAAAGATGGCGGCTTTCGCCGGAGAAAGTGCCTCTGTGCGTTCCGCCAGTTTTTGTAGTTTTTGAAACTGCTCCGAATCTTCTACATCCACATCGTACAGGCATCGGTAAAGGACCGGTACATTGCTGCTCACATCCAGGATGGCGGTGGCTGTGGTATCGAGGCTGATTCTGTCCAGGAAGGCAAATGTCTCCCCAATCTCAGCGGGACTGGCGGGCAGTTGCAGACGGACAGTTTCTTCTCCTTTTCCCCGGCTCAGAGTCAACAGAATCATCGTTACATTCCTCCCATCTGAAATTCCTGTTCCCGCTGGTGCTGCTCTGCCGGACCGCCGGCCATCAGCTCCCCCAATGTCAATGTGCCACAGTAGGCCACATATCCTTTCTCCGTGAAGGCTCCTGTTTCCTTCTCCATACGGAGTTTGCCGTAACGCTCATAATCATAGAACTCCTCCAGATTGGGGTCATATTCATAATGGCCGGAGTCCTGGATCATGTATCTGCCATATTCGGCGGGAGTGCGGACTTTGGGTGCAAACTCAAACAGCTCCAGATTTTTGGCCAGTTCGCGTATCTCGCCGGCACACTCCGGCTTGGCCATCTCCATGACCGCCGTCAACTTTTTCTGTTCCAAATCAGACAGTGCAGCGATGGCCGTCGCCATATCATTCAGCGCGAATAGATCCTCCCGTTGTCCCTCCAGGACCTCCTCCACCTCGGATGGAAGCAGACTGTCCTCATACCAGATGCGGGCATCGTGGATGTTAACGCCTGAGCGTGCAATTCCACGCTGGAGCTGTTGCTCGGAGCAGGGCAGGAGCAGCCAAGTGATTTGATCTGTATTTTCCGGCTCCTGCCGGGAGGAAAGCCCTACCGCCAGCAGATTCGGCTGGTAGTGGTAACAGGGGAAGTGGCGGCCGTCATAGAGCTGCTCCAGTTTCATCCCGTTATCATAGACCACGCCATAAGGGGTAATCCTTCCCTCAAGATGATTGAGGATCAGGTCCAGAGCGAACTTGCGGCCATCCAGCCGCTCGAGCTCCTCGATTCTGCAGCCCCCACCCTGCATCGTCATGTAGTGCTGCCGCCCAATGGCGTCCAGGTCGGAGAAGTCTGTGATGACCGTGGCCTGCTGGCAGCAAAAGGTCAGATTGATGAAATCCTTTATATTTGAGACGCCCAATTTGCAGGCCATTCCCTGGAACTGGGCAGCCTCACCGTCATCAAAACTGTCCAGCCGTTTGGCCAGATAGTCCAGCTCATCAAAATTGACCAATGAGCCAACCAGCCTGTTCAGTACGGTATAGAAGCTGTCCAGTTCATCCACCCGGCAATCCCGCCGGAGCGCGTCACCGATTTCCAATGGCTCCAGCAGTTCGATCATGCGGTCATATTTCTCATCGGGGATAGGGAATGGAACCGTAATCTGCCCATATTCCGGGTGCTGAGCGCTGCTCAGTACCGCTTTCAGCACATAGCCCATTCTGGTGCCTCCTTACTCGCATCCATGACCGCCTTTCCATATCTGGCAATCATGGTTGCGTAAATAATATTGTGGAAGTCCAGATCACTCACCAGTTTTGGGTGTGCCAAATCTTCTGCCTCCATGGGTGACTTCAGGTCATACAGCCGTCTGGCGGAATAAAAGATGGGGTAATCCTGTATCGCAAATCCATGGGGTTTGGATACGATGCGGCTGAAATCAATGGAATCGTGTGAAAGAGCGGGGAGCGCCGGTTGCCAGAGTCGCTCCTTTGAGGCGAGAAGATAGAGCGCCGCCAGATAGCCAGGAGGCGCATCATCCCATACCCTGTCCGCAAAGCGGCTTCTGAGGTGGACGGACACTGTGTGCAGGACTGCCTGATCCGGCCCGCTCCAGTGTTCCACAGCCTGAATCCTCTTGTGCAGGCCGGCATGAGGGATGTGTCCGAAATATTCCAGAATCAAATCCAGGTACTCAATCGCGCCGGACTTCAACCGCTCCGCGATATACGGACAGGTGCGGACTTGACAGGATCGGCGGCGGTAATGCAGGCAGTACCGGCAATCCACATCCTCCGGCTTGTAGCAGAAGCGGCTGAGGATCATCATCCCGCCGCCGCGCTTCTGGAAGCCAGGGACGCTCATCATCATATGCTCCAGACCAGCTCGAGGGGTATTCTGAGCGAAATATCTTGTCATGGCACACTCCTTCTTTCAAAACAAAAAAGCGGGAGCTGCTTATGCTGCACAGTGTGTGCAGATGCGGCTCCCGCTTTTTCTGATGTCACATATCAATTTGTGGCTCCTGTGCTTGTCCCTGCTCCAGTCTGTCCGCCAGATCTGGGACAGTGTATTCGATCTTTGTCCTTGCGGTCTGCATGGCTTTGAGGTGTCCATCTTCCAGCTCTGGGCCTTCATCCAGCAGGTAGTCTGTGGCCCGGTAGAGTTCAGTTAGCTCCTCCGGTGAGAAAAGCTGGGTCTTGGAGATCAGCCCGGAGCGGACGGCAAAATCCTGCTTGGCCCCGCAAAAATCTTCATCATAATAATGTCCGTAGCTCACGCCGGTTCTGTTATAGTCCCAGATCCAAGTGACAAACTGATAGCCCCTGCCATTTTCCAACTCCCGGCCAGCCAGCACTGCGCCGCCAAAATCCGCCAGCAGATGGAATTTTTCGCTCAGACCGCTGATATGAAGGGTGGGCGCAGTTTGAACCTCCTCAACATAAGTGTACACTTCATCTGCGGTCTGTGCGACTCTGTGGTACAATTCACTGGCCTCCGGATTATTGCTTCCGGCAGGAAAAAGGAACACATCGTTTCCTGGAGAAACAAAGAGGACAGGCTGACCATGGAGGAAAATCTCCAGCCGCCTATCCTCTACATTGGATGATTCAACTCCGCCTTCTCTCAGGCGCCGGGAAAGTTCTTCAAAAAATTTTTTCAATGGTTAAACCTCATTTCTTTTTTATCTGTTGGGACGACAACAAAAAAGCGGAGATTCTATCATCGAATCTCCGCTTCAATAACTATATTGGTTTTTCTCCGGGGGAAGGGAATCAGGTGTCCGTCCTCTTTGTGTTTTCGTATGGATAGAACAATGACTCACACATTTGGTCTGTGTGAGTCATTGTTTTTGGTGGAGATAAGCGGGATCGAACCGCTGACCTCTTGAATGCCATTCAAGCGCTCTCCCAGCTGAGCTATACCCCCATGTTGCCAGAAACCCTTGATTTTGCTGGATTTCTGAGCTATTCAATTTTTTGACTTTACTCTCCGTTGCGGGGGAGCACACCCGGTTGCTTGCGCTCCCAGCTGAGCTAAACCCCCATCGGTTCAAGGCTTTCGCGCTCGGAACAATGGAAAGTATAGCATAGGGAGGGACGGCTGTCAAGACCTTTTTTCAACTTTTTTACACCGGATAAAATGCGGCGGAGAGGATAAGAGCCGCGGCAATTTTCCGTCAAATCGGGTGCTTGACAAATTACGACGAACGTAGTATAAATGGAAAAACGTCTTTTGTAGTAAAATCGGGAGGGCTTTTGCATGGACGGCAGAAAACGTTTGCCGGACGCCGAACTGAGCGTGATGCAGGCGGTCTGGGCGCACGGCGGGGAGGTCAGCCGCGGCGACATCGAGGGCGCGCTGGCGTCCCACGGCTGGAGCGTCAACACCATCAACACCTATCTTACGCGATTGTGCGACAAGGGCTATCTGAGCGCGCGCCGCGAGGGACGCAGCAACTTCTATACGCCGCTCGTTTCCCAGGAAAAGTACCGCGAGTTCGACAGCCGCAGCGTCCTGCAGCGGCTCTACGGCGGCTCGCTGGGCAGCTTTGTGGCGGCGCTGACGGCGGAAAAGCCGCTCGCGCAGAGCGAGATCGACGAGCTGCGGCGCTATCTGGATGAAATGAGCGGAAAGGCGGGGGAGTGAGATGACACCCTTTTTGCTGACGCTTTGCAAGCATTCGCTGCTCGCGGCTGCCGTTCTCGCATTGGCCGCGATCACAAAGCCGCTTTGGCGGGAGCGCTACGGCGCGCGGTCACGCTGCGCGCTGTGGCTGGCGCTGGCGGTCTTTCTGCTGCTGCCGGTGGACTGGTCGGCGCCGAACGCGCCGGTGCGGGTGGAGCCGCCGGCGGAGCGCACACTGCTCCTTTCCGCGCAGCGCGGGCCGAGCGTGGTGCGGACCGACGAGCTGCCGCGCCGGCAGGAAACGGTCATTAGCGGCGCGGAGGATACGAGCCCGCTGCCGGCCGACCCGCCGGTCACGCTCGGGGACGCAGATAGGACTGCGCCGGATAACAGCGTGAAAAGCATTCCGCTCACAGGGCTGCTGTTCCTCCTTTGGGCGTCTGGAATGACAGGCTATATCACTTTACAGATCGTAAAATACAAGAAGTTTTACCGCCTTGTGCGCCGCTGGCGGTACGAGACGACACGGAGCGACTACGCGCGGCTGCTCGCGGACGAATGTGCCGCTCTTGGCGTGAAGCAGCCGCGGCTCCTTCTCTGCGAGGCGGTGGGAACGCCGATGATGACCGGACTATTTCATCCCGTTCTGCTTCTGCCACACGAGGACTACGAGCCCGCCGCGCTGCGCTTCATCCTGCGCCACGAGCTTTGCCACCTCAAGCGGCACGACCTTGCCTATAAGCTCGTGCTGACGGCGGCGAACGGCGTCCATTGGTTCGACCCGCTCGTCTATTGGATGCTGCGGCAGGCGGACGAGGATGTGGAGCTTGCCTGCGACAGCAGGGCGACCGAGGGCATGACGCACGCGGAAAGAACCACCTACGGCGAAACGCTGCTCGCGGCGGTGCAGGCGAAGATCGCGCCGGTGCCGATGACGACGAGCTTCGGCAGCACGGCGGAGCGGCTCAAGCGCCGGCTCGCGAATGTGCTCGGCGGAAAGAAAAGGCGCGGGCTGTGCCTCACGGCGCTCGCCGTCGCGGCCGTGGCCGCTTCCGCGCTGCTGATCGCATGGCAGAGCGGCACAGATGAGAAAACGAAGGACGCGGACGTCTGGCCCACGATGGAGGACTATGCCCTCGACCGCGCCAACGCGGTCCGCGAGAGCGGCGTTGCCCTGTTCCCGCAGCCGCCCGGCGGCGCGGCTGTCGCCGCGGTGAGCGACGTGCGGGCGACCGAGCTGGAGCGCGCTGCCGTGCTGGACGGCGTTTTCCCGGAGCTGGACGGCAGACCCGAGCTGTGGTGCTACGATTACGCGGTGCGCTTTGCGGACGAGGAAAGCCTTTCACTGGCAGATCAGGGAGATTGGTACAGCATAGGCGATGGCTGGTACGACAACAGGCAGTATGATGTGCTCGTTGTGCTTGCGAACGCGGACGGCTATCGCATTCTGTACACCGGAACATGGGGGATGATAAAGGACTACATAAACGATTCCAGCAGGACGTACTACCGCGAGGCACTCTACGATTGGTGCGCCGACCACCTTGCGCTTGACGAGACCGACTATCCGCGCTATCTGCACAGAGTTACGCTGAGCTATACGGACGGGACCGGCAGCGCGGTCAGGAAGACGGCTGTGTTCCACCGCTACGAGGGCGACGGCTGGTCCGTCTATGTGCCGACCGACTGGCTATTCACGCCGCAATGGATGCAATGGAAGCCTCTCTCCGGCGTGGACACGGATGGAAGCACATACTTTGAGGTCACAAGAGCGGACGGCAGCATGGAGGATATCAAGGCGTACTACGCCTCCATCGGCGCGTGGCGCTTTGAGACCGACCTGAGCGCGCCGCTGGACTATTACTATAATGTAGGGGGCGGCTATGATGCCGCATACGGCTACGCGCATGAGGAGCTGTACTTTGTCCCGATCGACGGCGATCACTGCTATGTGCTCTCCTGTTACTCGGTGAACGGCGTTACATCGGCAGAGGACAAGGCGCTGCTGCGCGCCGCGCTCACGAGCTTTACGCCGGACGAGAGCCTTCGCTGGACGACGGAGCAGAGGTTCCAATATGAGATCGACTGTCTGGAGCACAACACGGGCGTGGAGCTGACCCTGCTCAGCGGAGCAAGAGAGCTGGGGAGCTGCCGAAACGACTTTGCCATCTCGGGTGGGCCCTGCCCGCTGGACCAATATACCTACACACCGTGGGAGGATGCTGTGTACGCGGGCGGAGACAAGGCGATCCGCCTGACCGTTTCCGACGGCTGCTATCTGGAGGTCTACGAGGACTCCAACCTCATTTCCTACTGCCGGAGCGACGGCTCGCTGCTCGGCCGCTATATGGCGAGCGGCGCGGGCCTTGGCGACGGCTCAATTGTGCCGGTCGAGGGGACCTCGCTTTACGGCGTGGTGCGCGAATGGTATGACGTGCTGGAGCTTGCTGATGTGCGTCGTGCGCCGGTAATCTTCATCGCCGACGAGGGGCAGTCGTGGCAGGAGGCCGCGCAGAGCTGGGCCGACGCCTACTGGAACGCGCTGACGCGCGTGCCGGAGGACAATGTTTACCATTGCGGCTTTGTGAGGGCAAAGGCGTACAGCTTCCTGAGCGATGACGACAACGAGCAGATGCGCCGGCTCGGCAAGCTGAGGGAGGGCGAATACGGCTTTTATATGAACGGGTACTTTGTCCCCACGCACGCGGAGGAGCTGACGGCGCGCTATGACGAACACGATATGCAGCCGGTGGAGGCGGGAGACGGTCTGCCCGCAGGGACCTACACCACGTTCTACCGCTGCAGGCTCATCGCGGCGGACGGCGGCTGGTACGGCGAGATCCTCGGCAACGGCTCGTGGTAAGAAAGAGAGGTAAGAGCATCATGCACCGAAGACTGTTCTGCGAGCTTTCGCCGCTCGCGTACCGCATCTCGGTCGAAAAAAGCTGTGCACTCCGCACGCTGCGCGATGGATTTTCCGCGGAGCGCTTTCCGAAGCTGCGCCTGGAGGCGCCGCTTCCCGCGCTCGTCTGTCGGCACAATTCGCTCATCCGCCGCACGCTCGGCAGGGTCGATCCGGTTTTGCAGGACAACAAGGCCGTCAACCTCGCGCTGGCCGCGCCGAAGATCAACGGCATTCTCATACGCCCGGGCGAGACGTTTTCGTTCTGGCACCTCGTCGGGCGGCCCAGCGCCGCGAACGGCTACCGCACCGGTATGGTCATTGCCAACGCGCAGACCGGCGAAGCCGTCGGCGGTGGGATGTGCCAGTTCAGCAACCTGATCCATTGGATGGTGCTCCACGCGCCCCTGACCATCACGGAGCAGCACCACCACGACCAGTTTGACCTCTTTCCGGACTTCGGCCGTCAGGTGCCGTTCGGCACGGGCACGTCCATCTTCTATAACTACCTCGACTATCGCTTCCGCAACGACACGGAGCAGACGTACCAGCTTCTCGTCCATACGACGCCCACGTACCTGTGCGGCGAGCTGCGCACGGATGCGCCGCTCGCGGTCAAATACCACATCGCAGCGGAGAACGAGCGCTTCGTGCGTGAGGACGGCGTTGTCTACCGCTGCGGCGAGGTGTATCGGACGATGGTGGATAAGACCACCGGGAATGTGCTCTCGCGCGAGCTGCTGCGGCGCAACCATGCCCGCGTGCTCTACGATACGGCGGGACTGGAGATCATGGACCGGTAAAAAAAGAAGAAGGGTTCCCGATTTCGGGAAGCCTTTCTTTTTGAAGATTTCGGAAACTTTTTGCTTTTGTGTTGCACGCGGCGGGACAAGCGTGGTATACTAAGGCGAATTACCACAAATGAGACAATGAGGCGATACGATGCGTATTGACATTTTAGGCGTTGGCTTTGACAATCTCACCATGACCGAGGCGGTCGCGCGCGGCTGCGAGCTGCTTGCGGGTGAGGGCGCGCACTATGTGGTGACGCCGAATCCCGAGATCGTGGAGACCTGCCGCGCGGACACGGAGGCGATGGCGGCCGTGAACGGCGCGGACCTCGTGCTGCCCGACGGCATCGGCGTCATCTACGGCGCGAAGCTCCTCGGCACGCCGCTCAAATCCCGTGTGCCGGGCATTGAGTTCGGTACGGCGATGCTCGCGCATTGCGCGGAGACCGGGAAAAGGGTCTATCTTTTCGGCGCGAAGCCGGGCGTGGCGGAGCAGGCGGCGAAGAACCTTTGCGAGAAGCTGCCCGGGCTGCAGATCGCCGGTACGCACGACGGCTATTTTACCGACGCGGAATCCGACGTCATCGCCGCGGGGATCCGTACGAGCGGCGCGGACATGGCGCTCGTCTGCCTCGGCGCGCCGAAGCAGGAGAAGTGGATGGCGCAGTATGGCGCGGCCACGGGCGCAAAGCTGCTGCTGGGTCTTGGCGGCTCGCTGGATGTGTTCGCGGGCGTGGCGCAGCGCGCGCCGGAATTCTACTGCAAGCACAATCTGGAGTGGTTCTACCGGCTCATCAAAAACCCGTCCCGCGCGGGACGCATGATGAAGCTGCCGCTCTTTCTGGTCCATGTGGCGGGGGAGAAGCGGAAATGAACAAGGGAAGGCTCATTGTCTTTGAGGGGACGGACGGCTCCGGCAAGGCCACGCAGTCCCGGCTCCTCTTTGAGCGGCTGGAGCGCGAGGGCGTGGACTGCCGCAAGCTCAACTTCCCGCGCTACGGCGAAAAGTCCGCCGCGCTCGTCGAGCTGTACCTCGGCGGCGCGTTCGGCTCGCATCCCGACGATGTGAACGCCTACGCGGCTTCCACCTTCTACGCTGTGGACCGCTACGCCTCCTACAAGCAGGACTGGGGCGGCTACTATGAGGCGGGCGGGCTGCTCATCGCTGACCGCTACACGACCTCCAACGCCGTGCATCAGGCGTCGAAGCTGCCGGACGGCGAGCGGGAGAAATTTCTCGACTGGCTTTTCGGCTTTGAGTACGGGCTGCTCGGGCTTCCCGAGCCGTCGCTGGTCTTTTATCTCGACGTGCCGACCGAGGTGACCGAGCGGCTCATGCGCGAGCGCGAAAGGGCGACGCACACCGCCGCCGATATCCATGAGGCGGATGACGCCTATCTGCGCGAGTGCCGCGAGAACGCGCGCGGTGTCGCCGCGCGCTGCGGCTGGCAGAGCGTCGACTGCACACGGTATGGTCAGATGCGCGGCATCGAGGACATCCATGAGGAGGTCTATGCGCGCGTCAAAGCCCTGCTGGGCTGAGGCCTGTCCCGCGCGGCGGCGTGTGAAAAGGGACGCGGTGCGTCCCATCTTCACAGGAGGATCGAGCGCGCTCAACAGCAGCAGCTGCTGTTGCTGTTGTTCCCGCAGCCGCAGCTGTTTCCACAGCCGCCGCAGCCGAAGAGGATCAGAATGATGATCAGGATCAGCCACACGCAGGAGCAGTCATTGTTGTTGCACATTTACGTTTCACCTCACTTGTCATGCTCTGCCTTATCCTATGCGGGAAAATGCAAATGGGGGCCTGACCGCTGAAAAAACTTTTAGGATTCTTGAAAAGGAGTGCTGTTCTTTTATGGATCATGAGGAAAAATACAACACCGCGCGATGGGACGCCGGGCAGGTCCGCCGCGAGGGCGGCGAGCGTCCGACCCATTCCGCGCAGAGCGCCGCGAGCGAGGAGCGCCGCCGGCGGAATCGCCGCAAGGGCCGCGAGCGCCGCTTTCTGCTTTGGCTGATCTTTGTGGTCGCCGTATCGGCGATCCTGGCGGGCGTTGGCTGGCTGCTGGCGAACGATATGTGTGCGTTCAATAAGGAGCCGCTCACCGCGACCATCGAGGTCACGAAGGACGACGACGTCAACTCCATTGCGACAAAGCTCAAAAACGAGGGGCTGATCGAATACAAGTGGTTCTTCAAGCTCTTCGGCGCGGTGCGCCACGCGGGAGACAAGATCGGCATCGGCACCTATGAGCTCAACACCGACATGGACTACAACGCGCTCATTCAGGGCATGAGCAACCGCAACGCGACCATCAACGCCGATACCGTCACCGTCACGATCCCGGAGGGCTACAGCGTGCGGCAAATCGTTTCGCTGCTGGCCAAGTACGGCGTCAACAGCGAGGATGCGCTGCTCAGCGCGGCGGAGCGCGGGAGCTTCGACTACAGCTTCCTCGACTCCGGCAAGTCCGGCATCGCCAAGCTCGAGGGCTATCTTTTCCCGGACACCTACGAGTTCTTCGTCAATGAGGACCCGTCTCACGCCATCTGCCGCCTGCTCGACAACTTCTCGCAGCGCATGGACGATGAGCTGATGACGCAGGTGGAGGAGTCCGGCTATTCGCTTGAGGAGATCCTCATTATTGCCTCGCTCATTGAAAAGGAGACGGATGGCAAGGACCGCACGAACATCGCCTCCGTGATCTACAACCGCCTCAACAACGTCGGCGAGACCTACCATAAGCTCGAGATCGACGCGGCGGTCATCTACGGTCTCGGCTACGCGAACGGCGAGAACTATGCCGGCCCGCTCACGCAGGCGGACCTCAATAAGGATACGCCCTACAACCTGCGTATGCACGAGGGCCTGCCGCCTACGCCCATCTGCAATCCGGGCCTTGCGTCCATCCGCGCGGCGCTGGAGCCGGCGGACACGAACTACTATTTCTACGCGCTCGGCAAGGACGGCGTGCATCACTTCTTCAAAACCTACCGCGAGCACGTCGACTTTGTCAACTCCAGCCAGTACGGCGGCTGAGGACCGAAAAAGCAGCATGGCCTGTGGCCATGCTGCTTTTGAGAGAGGAGCTACTATGCGAAAGAAACCGGAGCTGCTCGCCCCTGCGGGCGATATGGAAAAGCTGAGAATGGCGGTGCTCTACGGCGCGGACGCGGTGTATCTCGCGGGCACGAGCTTCGGGATGCGTTCGTTCGCGGGCAACTTCACCGCCGACGAGCTGCCGGAGGCTGTGCGTTTCGCGCATGACCACGGCGTGCGCGTCCACGTCACGGTAAACACCATGCCGCGCAACGACGAGGTCGCGCGGCTGCCCGAGCATCTGGAGCGGCTGAACGATCTGGGCGTCGACGCGCTGATTTTAGCCGACCTCGGCGCGTTCACGCTGGCGGGGAGGTACGCGCCGAGGTGCGAGCGCCACATCTCCACGCAGCAGAGCATCGCCAACTATGAGTGCGCAAGGGCGTGGTATGATTTGGGCGCGAAGCGTGTGGTGCTGGCAAGGGAAGTGTCTTTACAGGAAATACGCGAAATGCGGGCAAAGCTCCCGCCCGAGCTGGAGCTTGAGACCTTCTGCCACGGCGCGATGTGCGTGAGCTATTCGGGCCGCTGCCTGCTCTCAAACTACATGACGGGGCGCGACAGCAACCGCGGCGCCTGCGCCCAGCCCTGCCGCTATCAGTACGCCCTGATGGAGGAGAAGCGGCCGGGCGAATACTTCCCCGTCTTTGAGGACGAGAAGGGAACGTACATCATGAACTCCCGCGATATGTGCATGATCGGTCATCTGGACGACATCATGGACGCGGGCATCGACTGCATCAAGATCGAGGGCCGCGCGAAGAGCGAATACTACGCCGCCATCGTCACGGGGGCCTACCGCCATGTGCTCGACGAGGTCGCGGCGGGGGAGACGCCCGACCCGGTCTGGCTCGACGAGGTCGAGCACGTCAGCCATCGCCACTATTCGACCGGCTTCTACTATGGTCAGCCGGGACAGTATTACGACAATTCCCGCTACATCCGCGACTGGCAGGTCGTGGCGGTGGTCGAGAGCTGCGACGCGAACGGCATGGCGACGCTCAGCCTGCGCAACAAGTTCCGCGCGGGCGACACGGTGGAGGTCGTGGGGCCGGACTGCAAGCCGTTCTCCATGGTCGTTCCCGAGATGCGCGACGCCGAGGGCTTCACGCTGCTCGAGCCGAGAAATCCCCGCATGATATTCACCATGCAGCTGCCGCGCAGCGTGCCGGCGATGAGCTTTGTGCGCCACGCGGTCGATCTGAGCGCAAGGGATTGAAAAGAAAAAATGCCGCTATCGGACGATAGCGGCATTTTTTTACGGAATGCGTCAGGCGCGCTGCTTTTTCTGCGCGATCAGGCCCGGCAGGATGGCAATGCCGGAGCCGACGAGGAAGCAGACGATGCCGAGGAGCATATTCGCCGTGATCTCCTCGCGCAGGAAGAGAAACGCGAAGAGCGGTGCGATCATCGGCTTGAGGAAGAAGATGAGAGACGCCTCCTGCGCGCTGGTCTTCTCCAGCGCCATCATGTGGCAGACGTAGCCTGCCGCCGAATTGACCGCGCAGATGTAGGCGAGCGCGGGCAGCGCGGAGAGCGGGATGCCGGAGAACAGAGGGACATTCACAAAAATGTCCAGCCCCAGCGAGGCAAACAGTCCGCCGACCGCCGCCGTGCGGCCGAGCAGCAGGACAGCCAGCAGCTCCACCGAGCCGAAGAGGAAGCTGAAGCAGGTCACGGCGATGCCGCCGAAGCGCGGCGTGCGCTTCTTGCCGACTACGCTGTAGAACGAAAACACGAGCGCCGAGGCAATGGCGAGCAGCGCGCCGGTGGGATCGAGCGAGGCGTGCAGCGGATCAATGATGATGAGAACCGCCAGCAGCTCGAGCGCGAGGGCGATGAGGTGGTTGCGGTGGATCTCCTCCCGCAGGAGAAAATAGGCAAGCATGGTAACGAAAATGGGATTGCAGGAGAAAATGATGGCGACGACGGATGCCTTGGTGTAGGTCACCGCCATCTGGTAGAGCACCATCGAGAACGCCACGCACAGAAAGCCCGTGAGCGCAAAGAAGCCGACGTCGGCGCGGGTGAAGGCCGCACCCTTTTTCTTCATCGAGCGCAGGGCAAAGGGAACGAGCAGGAGACCGCCGATGAGAAAGCGCAGGCAGGTGATCTGCATGGGCGCGAAGACGCCGTGAACGGTTTTGAGCATGACCTCCATCGTGCTGAAAATGACGGCGCAGAGAACGATATAGAGATAGCCGGAATAGGAACGCTTCATAGGTTTCCCTCTTTTCAAAATACGGTAGCACAAGTGTAAAAAGTATACGGCAAAGGCGGAGGAATTGCAAGCGGGCGCTTGACAAAAAAAGAAATTCGGATATAATAGCTCCATAAACGCGATGAAAAAGTCAGCCGTGCAGACGAGCCCGCAGCGAGAGGGAGCTGGTGAAAGCCCTCGGCCTACGAGGCACGGCAGCCGCTTTGGAGCCGTCCGCGAGGAGCGGAACGTTTCGTCCCCGTTACCGGACGGCTAAGATGCTCCCCATGGGGGAGATAATTAGGGTGGTACCGTGAAGCAAGGCTTCGCCCCTATTTCGGGGGCGGAGCCTTTTTGATTCTGAAAAGAGGTGAGAGAGGATCAAACGGAGCATACTGCTTTCGCTTGCAGCGCTGACGCTGCTTCTTTGTACCGCGTGCGCGGTAAAGGGAAATCCCTTGCCAAAGGGAATGGAGGAGGACGCGGTCCTCAGCGCCGGACTCGGCGTGATGGACCAGCTGATCCGCGGCGAATACGACGAGGTCTACGAGGAACTGCGCAGCGATGTGCGCGATGCGACGACCGCTTCGGCCCTGGAGGACGTGATGGACACGGCGACCGACGGCCTCGGAGAGCCGAAGGAGGTGACGGACACGATGGTCACCGGCGTGACAGACACCGACGAGCCGCACGCCATCGCGGTCATCCGGCGAAAGTACGAGAAAAAGAGCGTCTATTTCCGCATCGCCTTTGACCCCGATATGCAGCTGATCGGAATGGAGATCAAGAAAAAATAAGACAAAAAATTTATCATACAAAGGAGAAATCAACAATGTCCCATCCTGTTTATGGCCTCAACGAGCTGAGAGAGATGTTCCTCCGCTTCTTTGAGAGCAAGGGCCACCTGCGCCTGCCCAGCTTTTCCCTGATCCCGCAGAACGACAAGTCCATCCTGCTCATCAACGCGGGCATGACCCCCATGAAGCCCTGGTTCAAGGGCGAGGAGGAGCCGCCGCGCCGCCGCGTCTGCACCTGCCAGAAGTGCATCCGCACGGGCGATATCGACAACGTCGGTCACACCGCGCGCCACGGCACCTTCTTTGAGATGCTCGGCAACTTCTCGTTCGGCGACTACTTCAAGCATGAGGCGATCGCCTGGTCGTGGGAGTTCCTCACCAGCCCCGAGTGGGTCGGCCTGGAGCCGGACCGCCTGTACCCCTCTGTGTTCGCCGGCAGCGAGACCACGCCCGCGGACGACGAGGCCTTCGCCATCTGGCGTGACGAGGTCGGCATCCCTGCCGAGCGCATCTTCCGCTTCGGCAAGGAGGATAATTTCTGGGAGCATGGCTCCGGCCCCTGCGGCCCCTGCTCCGAAATTTACTACGACCGCGGCGCGGAGTACGGCTGCGGTAAGCCCGGCTGCACGGTCGGCTGCGACTGCGACCGCTATGTTGAGGTGTGGAACAACGTCTTTTCCCAGTTCGACAACGACGGTCACGGCAACTACACCGAGCTCAAGCAGAAGAACATCGACACCGGCATGGGTCTGGAGCGTCTGGCGATGGTCAGCCAGAATGTCAACTCCCTGTTCGACGTCGATACCGTCATGCACATCACCAACAAGGTCAGCGAGATCACCGGCGCGCACTACGGCGAGAGCAACGCGCGCGACGTCTCCCTGCGCATCATCACCGACCACATCCGCTCCGCGAGCTTTATGATCTGCGACGGCGTGCTGCCGAGCAATGAGGGCCGCGGCTACGTCCTGCGCCGCCTGCTGCGCCGCGCGGCGCGTCACGGCAAGCTCCTCGGCGTGAATCGCCCGTTCCTCTATGAGATCGTCGACACCGTCGTGGCGGTCAATGAGTGCGAGTACAAGGATCTGCGCGAGAAGCAGAGCTATATCACCAAGGTCATCCGCACCGAGGAGGAGAATTTTGCCAAGACCATCGACGGCGGCATGAAGATCTTCTCCGATATGCTCGCCGAGCACAAGGCTAAGGGAGAGACAAAGTTCTCCGGCGAGGACGCCTTCAAGCTCTACGACACCTACGGCTTCCCCATCGACCTCACGCGCGAGATGGCGGCGGACGAGGGGCTGAGCGTGGACGAGGAGGCGTTCGCCAAGGCGATGGCCGAGCAGAAGACCCGCGCCCGCGAGGCGCGCAAGGCGCTCGGCGACCTCGGCTGGGCGGGCGTCGAGTTCGGGAAGGACATTCCGTCCACCGAGTTTGTCGGCTACGACCACGATTCCATCGACGACGCGAAACTCGTCGCGCTGGTGGTCGAGGGCGAGCAGGCCGAGGAGATGATGAGCGGCGTCGAGGGCATCGTCGTGCTCGACAAGACCCCGTTCTACGCCGAGATGGGCGGCCAGGTCGCCGACCACGGCGTCATCACCTGCGGCGACGCAAAATTTGAAGTTGCCGACGTGCAGAAGAACAAGGGCGGCAAGTATATGCACACCGGCAAGGTCGTCTCCGGCAGCTTCAAGCTCGGCGACACCGTGACCGCGAGCATCGACGTCGAGCGCCGCAAGGGTGTGCGCCGCGCGCACACCGCCACCCATCTGCTTGACGCGGCCCTCAAGCACGTTCTGGGCGACCACGTTCATCAGGCCGGCTCCCTCGTCGAGCCTGACCGCCTGCGCTTTGACTTCACGCACTTCGAGGGCATCACGCCCGAGCAGCTCGCCGCGGTCGACGCCTTTGTGAACGACGCGGTGCTCGAGGGCATCCCCGTCGTGACCGAGGTGCTGCCCATCGAGGAAGCGAAGAAGAAGGGCGCCGTCGCCATGTTCGGCGAAAAGTACGGCGATGTGGTCCGCGTGGTCGAGATGGGCAATGTGTCCATGGAATTCTGCGGCGGCACACATCTTGACAATACCGCCAAGGTCGGCCTGTTCCGCATCAAGAGCGAGGGCAGCGTCGCCTCCGGCGTGCGTCGCATCGAGGCCATCACCGGCAAGCAGACGCTTGCCGAGATCCGCCGCAATCAGGAGCGCATCGTCCGCGTGGCGCAGATGCTCAAGACCACGCAGGCGGAGTTGGAGAGCAAGCTCGAGGCCCAGATCGGCGAGCTGAAGGACATCAAGGCGAAGCTCGAAAAGTTCAAGGAGGAGGCGTCCCTCGGCGAGGCGCGCAGCTTCCTGACCGCCGCCAAGACGGTCGGCAGCCTGAAGGTCATCACCGCCCAGCGCGACGGCATGGACCCCAACGCCATGCGCAAGCTCGGCGACTTCCTGCGCGACAAGGAGCCCGGCGTTGTCGGTGTGCTGGCCTCCGTCCACGACGGCAAGGTCACGCTGCTGGCGGTCTGCGGCAAGGATGCGGTCGCCAAGGGCGTCAAGGCCGGCGACATCATCAAGGCCATCGCGCCCATCTGCGGAGGCAAGGGCGGCGGCAAGCCCGACAGCGCCATGGGCGGCGGCACCGAGGTGAGCAAGGTCGACGACGCGCTCGCGGCGGTGGATGATCTGGTGCTCAAGGTGGTCGGCTGATGCAGCTGCCGAACGATCCTGTGATGCTCATGAGCTTCTGCAACGCCCGTCTGCGCGACGAGTACGAGAGCCTGGATGAGCTGTGCTCCTCGCTGGACGTGGACAAGGGAGAGCTTTGTGCGCGTCTGGCCGAGGCGGATTATCATTACCATTCCGACCGGAATCAATTTCTTTGAAAGGAGAACGAAACCATGAAGAACGATTGTCTGTTCTGCGCCATCGCGGCGGGGGAGATCCCCTCGAACAAGGTCTATGAGGACGAGCTGTGCTATGCCTTCCGCGACATTGCGCCGCAGGCTCCCACGCACTTCCTTGTGATCCCCAAGGCGCATATCGCGTCCGTCTCCGGCATCAACGCCGAGAACAGCGCCGTGGTCGCGCATATCTTTGAGGTCATCGCCAAGGTGACAAAGGAAATGGGCATCGAGAGTTACCGCGTGGTCTCCAACATCGGCGAGCAGGCGGGGCAGAGCGTGCCGCACCTGCACTTCCATGTGCTCGCGGGGCGGGATATGACGTGGCCTCCGGGCTGAGAACTTAACATACCGAAGGGTATGGGCTTGCCGCGCCCTGCGCGGCGAAGACGAAAGGGGGTATTCTCTACCGTAGAGAATCCCCCCTTTGGAACCCCGAGAGAGCGCAAGGGGCAAGCCCCTTGACCCCCGAACTGCCGATGTTTCATTTCAGCAACCGTATGTCGGTGTTTATCTTCTGAACGATTTGGTGCGCTTCTCTTTCCGCTCAGCCGCTGCTGCAGTGCTGGTACGAGCTGCCGTTGAAAATTTCTCTCGAAACCCCGCAGCGGTAGCGGCCAAGCGGACATAGGTGCAAGCCAAATCGAAAGCCGCAATAAAAACTGGCAGGCATTCCTTTGCACAGCGCGTGCAGCTTTGCTCTTGCAGGGACAGTCAATGGCAGGTCAAGGGCGCAGCCCTTGCGGTCTTGGGGGATTGAAAGGGGGCCATTCTTCCGTCAAGAATGGTCCCCTTTGATCGGTAGCCGCGCCTTGCGCGGCAAATCCCTTGCGCCGCACGGCGCAAAATGCGGATTGCATCTTTTGGAAAAAACTGCTATATTAAGCATGGCCCCGCATGGGCACATTATTTCGAGGAGAATGTTTCCATTTGGTAACATCGCCTTGAGGTGATGCACATGGAGATCAAGCGTATGCGCGACCTGCGGGAGGACCATGACAAGACCCAGCAGGAGATCGCAGAGCTTTTGAATATGCACCGCAGCGTGTACCGACGCTATGAGAGCGGTGAGCGTGAAACGCCCTCATGGGTCATTGTCAAGCTCGCGCAGTATTATCGGGTCAGCACCGACTATCTGCTCGGCTTGAAGGACGAGCCGTGACGCGCCCGCTCTTTTGCTTCTGCGCCGCCTTTGCGCTCGGCTGCATCGCGTCGCAGTATTTTCTCACGCCCGCGCTGTGGCTTCCGGCGGCGGGCATTGTGCTGGTGCTCGGGGCGCTCGGGCTTCTCCTGCGCGGCCCGATGCGGCGGCGCGTGCTGCTGTGTGCGCTGAGCATGGCGTTCGCCTTCGGCTGGAACGCCGCTTACGCGCGCTTCATCGCCGCGCCGAACGAGGCGCTCATCGGCGCGACGGAGGACGTGGAGCTGGAGCTTTGCTCCTACGCCGTGGAGACGAATTACGGCGCGAAGGCGACGGTGCGAATCCTGGGCCGCGGCCTGCGCGGGAGAGCCGTCTACTACGGCGGCTTCGACCTGCTCGCCCTTGAGCCGGGCGAGCGCGTGCGGGACACGGTGCTTTTCAACAGCGCGACCGATCCCTCGGGCGACGGCAGCCACATCCGCAATTTTACGTCCAAGGGCGTTTATCTGCTGCTCTACAGCCGCGGCGAGCCGTCGTATGAGACGGGTGACGCGGGTGCGCTTCGCTATGCGCCGCAGCGCATCGCGAAGAAGCTCGGCGAGACCATCGAGACCGTCTACGGCGAGCGGGAGGGCGGCTTTCTGCGCGCCCTGCTCCTCGGCGACAAGCGCTATCTTGACGTGGAGGATTCGTCGAACCTGAGCGAGGCGGGCATCTATCACATCACCGCCGTCTCAGGCCTGCACTGTATGTTCCTCGTCGAGCTGCTTGACCGACTGCTCCGCGCGTCGCACCGGCGCACACGCTGCGCGGTGACGATCCCGCTGCTGTTTCTCTACGCGGTGATGGTCGGCGCGTCGCCGAGCATCCTGCGCGCCTGCGTGATGCTCTCGATGACGCAGCTCGCGCCGCTTTTCAGGCGGGAGAAGGACCCGCCGACGGCGCTCGGCCTCGCACTGCTGCTGATCCTGCTCAAAAATCCATACGCCATCGCGAGCATCAGCCTGCAGCTCTCCTTCTCGGCGGTGGCGGGCCTTGTGTGGCTGACGCCGAAGATGACGGGAGCCATCCACACCGAGAGCCGCCTCCTGCGCTTCGTGCTGACCTCGTTTGCGACGACACTCGGTGCGCTGGCGTTCTCCACGCCGCTTGGGGCATATTATTTCGGCTCCTTCTCCGTCGTTTCACTTTTGAGTAACCTCCTGTGCCTGTGGATGGTGAGCCTTGTCTTCGGCGCGGGTCTGCTCGGATTGCTGCTGAGCATGACCGTCCCGGCGGTCGGCGCGGCCTTTGTGCCGCTCGTGTCGCTCGGCGTGCGGTATGTGCTTTTTGTTTCGGGACTGCTGGAGGGCCTGCCGCTCCACGCGCTCTATTTCAACACCGCGCTTTCCGTGCTGTGGCTGCTCTACGTCTATGCGCTCTTCGCCGTCTGCGCCATCGCGCGGCGGGGGAGGTACCGCTGGTGGATCGCCGGCGCATTGGCCGTGGCGATGCTTCTTGTGACGGCGCGGTTCAACGCGCTGCAATTCGAGCGCGGGAGCCTGTATGTTACGGCGCTCGACGTCGGACAGGGCGAGAGCGTTGCGCTGCTCTCCAGGCGTCATGGCGTGCTCGTGGACTGCGGCAGCAGCAATTCCTACATCAGTGCGGGCGATGTCGCCGCGGACTATTTTCTCAGCGCAGGGATACGGCGGCTCGACGCGGTGGTGCTCACGCACTATCACGCCGACCATGCCAACGGTCTGGCGCTGCTGCTTGCCCGTGTCGGCGTGGATACACTGTATCTGCCCGACATTGCGGAGGAGGACGGCGAAAAGTCCGAGGTGCTCGCGCTCTCGGAGCGCTACGGCGTGGAGGTCCGCTATGTGACGGAGGAAACGCAGACCGCCGTCGGCGAGGCGTCGCTGACGCTCTATCCGCCGGTGGGCGAGGGCGGAGAAAACGAGCTGGGGCTGACGATCCTCTGCTCGGCTGGCGAATTCGATACGCTCATCACCGGCGACATGGACAGCAGGACCGAGCGCGTGCTCGTGAGCAGCTATCCGCTGCCGGACATCGAGGTGCTGCTCGTCGGACACCACGGCTCGCGCTACTCGACGAGCGAGGAGCTGCTGGGTGCCGTGATGCCAGAGGTCGGCGTGGTGAGCGTCGGCAGCAACAGCTACGGGCATCCGACGCGGGACGCGCTGCTGCGTCTGACGGACGCGGGCGTGACCGTTTACCGGACGGACCTGTAGGGAAATATTTATATCACAGTGAATTGAGGCGGATCATGGCAGAGAAGAAAACAGCCGCTAAGGGCTATCAGAAATTCAAGGCCGACCTGGCGGCCGGCACGCTCGGCGAGGTCTACATTTTCTGCGGCGAGGAGAGCTACCTGCGCGAGTATTATCTCAAGGAGGTGCAGAAGAAGCTCGTCCCCGCGGGCTTTGAGGAGTTCAATTTCCACCGCGTTGCGGGCAAGGGCCTGACGATGGAGGAGCTGACGGAGATGACCGAGGCGATGCCGATGATGGCCGAGCGTACGCTCATCGTCGTCACGGACTGCGACCTCTATAAGCTCGGTGAGGAACAGCGGACGCGTCTCATCGCCCTGCTGGACGATTTTCCGGAATACTGCTGCCTGATCTTCGTCTACGATCTGGTGGAGTATAAGCCGAACAAGACCTACAAAAAGCTCTATGCCGCGCTTTCGGACAAGGCGCAGGAGGTCCGGTTCGAGCCGCAGGACAAAAGCGACCTGATCAACTGGATCGCCCGCTGCTTCCGTGCAACGGGACATGACATCGACGCCCGCACGGCGGAGCACCTGATGTTCACCTGCGGCAGCCTGATGACCGGCCTCGTGCCGGAGATCGAGAAGATCGGCGCCTACGCCAAGGGCAGGGCGGTGACGGTCGAGGACATCAACGCGGTCGCCGATCCGGTGCTCGACGCGGTGGTGTTCGACATGACGAGCGCCGTCACAAAGGGCGACTACGACCGCGCAAGCGAGCTTCTGGGGCAGCTTCTCAAAAAGCAGGAGGAGCCGATCATGATCCTCGGCGTCATTTCCAAGGAGCTGCGGCGGCTCTACACCGCGCGTCTCGCGCTCGATTCGGGCAAGGACAAGCTCTGGCTGATGGACCTGTGGAATATGCGCTCGGACTATCCCGCGCGGCTGCTGCTCGACGCGGCGCGGAAAACGACGCACGAGTGGTGCGCGAACAGTCTGGCGCTCTGCCAGAAGCTCGACCGGCGCATGAAGAGCGAAAAGGGCATCGACCGCGAGGGCGAGCTGAAGCTGCTGCTCATGCAGCTCGCGCAGAGGGCGTGACGATGGAAAAGCCGAAAATCCAAGAGGTCATCGCGGTCGAGGGCCGCTACGACAAAAATGCGCTTTTGCAGGTGGTGGACGCCTCCGTTTTGGAGCTGGGCGGCTTCGGCATCTTCAACGACCGCGAGAAAACGGCGCTGCTGCGCCGTCTCGCCGAGACGCGCGGCATCATTCTCTTCACCGATCCCGACGGCGCGGGCTTTGTGATCCGCAACCGTCTCAAGGGAGCTATCCCGACGGGCCGCGTGCTGCACGCCTATGTTCCCGATGTGTACGGCAAGGAAAAGCGCAAGCGCAGAGCAGGCAAGGAGGGCAAGCTCGGCGTGGAGGGGATGCCGCCCGAGGTGCTGCTTACGGCGCTCCGCGCGGCGGGCGCGACCTTTGAGGGAGAGGGAGCGACCGTAAAGGAAAATCCCGTTACACACGCAGACCTTCTTGACCTCGGCTTGATCGGCGCGGGGAGCAAAGCGAAGCGCGCCGCGCTGCTGCGCGCGCTGGCGCTGCCGGAGCATCTGTCCACCGCGGCGCTGCTCGACGTGCTTGGTACGCTGACGACGCGCGAAGAACTTGTCGAGGAATACAATAAAATTGTTGCAAACAGGGAATAAAGGGACTATAATCAAACATTATTTTGCTTGCCGCAGGCAGGCGCGAAGAAAGGAAGGATTCAGTATGGCTGAGGAAGTCAAGGCCGCCGTCGCCGAGAGCGAAGGCAAGAACTTTATTGACGCCTTTATCGAAGAGGATATTGCGGAGGGTGGTCGCTTCCAGGGTCAGCAGGTCCACACCCGTTTTCCGCCTGAGCCGAACGGCTATCTGCACATCGGCCACTGCAAGGCGCTGACCATCGACTTCGGCACCGCCGAGCGCTTCGGCGGCCTGTGCAATCTTCGTATGGACGATACCAACCCGACCAAGGAGGACGTCGAGTTTGTCGACGCCATCAAGGAGGATATCCATTGGCTGGGCTTCGACTGGGGCGACCGCTTCTTCTACGGCAGCGATTACTTTGAAAAGGACTATGAGTACGCCGTCGAGCTGATCAAGAAGGGTCTTGCCTACGTCTGCGACCTGACGCCCGAGGAGGCGAAGGAGTACCGCGGCGACATCGGCAAGCCCGCCGTCTCCCCCTACCGCGACCGCGACGTGGAGGAGAACCTCGACCTCTTTGAGCGCATGAAGAACGGCGAGTTCCCCGAGGGCAGCCGCACGCTGCGCGCGAAGATCGACCTGGCCTCCGGTAACTTCAATATGCGCGATCCGGTCATCTACCGCATCCGCTATATGCACCATCACCGTCAGGGCGACAAGTGGTGCATCTACCCGATGTACGACTTCGCCCATCCCATTCAGGACGCGCTCGAGGGCATCACGCACTCCCTCTGCTCGCTGGAGTTTGAGGCGCACCGCCCGCTCTACGACTGGGTGGTGAACAATGTCTCCGTGCCCTGCAAGCCGCGCCAGATCGAGTTTGCCCGCCTCGGCATCGACCACACGGTCATGAGCAAACGCAAGCTGCGCAAGCTCGTGGAGGAGGGCATCGTCTCCGGTTGGGACGATCCGCGGATGCCGACGCTCTGCGGCCTGCGCCGCCGCGGCTTCACGCCGAAGTCCATCCGCAATTTCTGCGACCGCATCGGTGTCGCCAAGAGCGCGAGCGTGGTGGAGTACGCCTTCCTCGAGCACTGCCTGCGCGAGGATCTCAATGCCTCCGCCGAGCGCACGATGGGCGTGCTGCATCCGGTGAAGCTCGTCATCACGAACTATCCCGCGGGCAAGAGCGAGACCTTCGAGGTCGAGAATAACCCGACCGACCCCTCCGCCGGCACGCATGAGATCACCTTCTCCCGCGAGTGCTGGATCGAGGCGGACGACTTCATGGCCGAGCCGATCCCCAAGTATAAGCGTCTGTTCCCCGGCGGCCCCGAGTGCCGCCTGAAGGGCGCGTATCTGATCAAGTGCGTCGGCTACGAGACGGATGAAAACGGCAATGTGACCGAGATCGCCGCCGAGTATGACCCCGACTCCCGCGGCGGCGACCCCGCCGACGGCCGCAAGGTCAAGGGTGCGACGCTCCACTGGGTGGACGCCGCCACCGCCATCGACGCCGAGGTGCGTGTTTACAGCGAGCTCTTCAGCGATCCCGCGCCCGACGGTGCGGACAAGGATTTCCTCGCCTGCATGAATCCCGATTCCCTCGAAACGCTCACCGGCTGCAAGGTCGAGGCCCGTATGCGCGATGTGGCAGCGGAGTACGACAAAACCGAGAAGCAGGGCAGGACCGCGCCGAGCTTCCAGTTCATGCGCCTGGGCTATTTCTGCCTGGACAATAAGGATTGCTCTGCCGACCATCTGGTGTTCAACCGCTCCGTCACGCTCAAGGACAGCTTCAAGGTCTGAGCAAAATGCCATGAAAAAATTCCGACCGCTCTCACGGTCGGAATTTTTTGCGTTTCGGAGAGCCGCTTAACCGGCGTTCTGCGCGAGGATATCGCGCGCGACAAAGACGCCGCTGGCCGAGGCGTGGGAGAGGGAATGGGTGATGCCGCTGCCGTCGCCGATGACGTAAAGGCCGCGGTGCGCGGTCTCAAGGTGCTCGTCGAGCGCGACCTCCATGTTGTAGAACTTGACCTCCACGCCGTAGAGAAGCGTGTCGTCGTTCGCCGTGCCGGGGGCGATCTTGTCGAGGGCGTAGATCATTTCGATGATGCCGTCTAAAATGCGCTTGGGCAGCACGAGGCTCAGGTCGCCCGGCGTCGCCGCGAGGGTCGGGGTGACGAGCCCCTCTTCGATGCGCTTGACCGTGCTGCGCCGGCCGCGCACGAGGTCGCCGAAGCGCTGGACGATGACCCCGCCGCCGAGCATATTGGAAAGGCGGGCGATGCTCTCGCCGTAGCCGTTGGAATCGTGGAACGGCTCGGAGAAGTGCTTGGCCACGAGCAGCGCGAAGTTGGTGTTCTCGGTCTGCATGGCTGTGTCCTCGTAGCTGTGGCCGTTGACGGTCACGATGCCGTTGGTGTTCTCGTTGACAACGATGCCGTGCGGATTCATGCAGAAGGTACGCACGTTGTCCTCAAACTTCTCGGTGCGGTAGACGATCTTGCTCTCATACAGCTCGTCGGTGAGGTGGGAGAACACGACGGCGGGCAGCTCGACGCGCACGCCGAGGTCCACGCGGTTGGACTTGGTGGGAATGTCGAGCGCGCGGCACACGCCCTCCATCCACTTGCTGCCGCTGCGGCCGACGGAGACGATGCACTTGCCGCACTCGTACTGCGCGTCGGCGCACACGACGGTAAAGCCGCCGTCCTTCGCCTCGAGCGCCTGCACGGGGGTGTCGAAGTAGAAATCGACCTTGCTCTTGAGGTCGTTATAGAGATTTTCGAGCACGACATAGTTGATGTCGGTGCCGAGGTGGCGCACGGAGGCGTCGAGCAGCTTGAGCTTGTGCTGGATGCAGAGCTTCTTGAACTGCGAGCCGGCGGTGGAGTAGAGCTTGGTGCCCTCGCCGCCGTAGAGCATATTGATCTCATCGACATAGTGCATCAGATCGAGTGCCTGCTGCTTGCCGATGTACTCATAGAGCGTGCCGCCGAAATCGTTGGTGATGTTGTACTTGCCGTCGGAAAACGCGCCCGCGCCGCCGAAGCCGCTCATGATCGAGCAGCTTTTGCAGCCGATGCAGCTTTTGACCTTCTTGCCGTCGATGGGGCAATGGCGCTTTTCAAGGCTGTGGCCGGCTTCAAAAACGGCGACCCTGAGCGAGGGGGCGAGCTTCGTCAGCTCGTAGGCGGAGAAGATGCCGCCGGGGCCCGCGCCGATGATGGCAACGTCGTACTTCATGATAACAACTCCTGTTCTGTGTTTTGCTGTGAGCGGCGCGGCAGAGACTGCCGAGCCCTAAACATTCTACATGGGAAACGGAGAAAGTCAAGCGGATCGGCGATAGAAGCATTATTAAAAATAGCACAGCCTATCATAAGCTGTGCTATGGAGCGGTCAAAGATTCCTGCGGATGGTGCTGATGGCGTTTTTCTCCAGCCGCGAGACCTGCGCCTGCGAAATGCCGATCTCACCGGAGACCTCCATCTGCGTCTTGCCGTCGTAAAAGCGCATGGCTAAAATACGCTGCTCGCGCGGCGAGAGCTTGTCCACCGCCTCGCGCAGAGCGATCCGGTCGAGCCAGCTTTCGTCGGTGTTGCGCGTGTCGCGCACCTGATCCATCACGCAGACGGTGTCGCCGCCGTCGGAGTAGACGGGGTCGAAGAGGGAGACGGGATCGACCACCGCGTCCATGGCGAACACGACCTCCTCGCGGGGTATGTCCAGCTCCTTGGCGATCTGCTCGACGGTCGGCTCACGCTGGTTCTCGCGCTGGAGCTTTTCCCGCGCCTGCAGCACGCGGTAGGCGGTGTCGCGCATGGAGCGGCTGACGCGAATGGCGCTGTTGTCGCGCAGATAGCGGCGGATCTCACCGATGATCATGGGCACGCCGTAGGTCGAGAAGCGGACGTTCTGCGAGACGTCGAAATTGTCGATGGCCTTGATGAGGCCCACGCAGCCGACCTGAAAGAGGTCGTCGGCGTTCTCGCCGCGGCTGGCAAAGCGCTGGATGACCGACAGCACGAGCCGCAGATTCCCCTGAATGAGCGTTTCCCGCGCGCACTCGTCGCCCGCATGGCTGCGCCGCAGCAGCTCCGTCATTTCGTCCGACTTGAGCGTCGGCAGCTTCGCCGTGTTTACACCGCAGATCTCCACCTTGCCGAGCATCGTACCGTCCTCCTTGCACTGGATGCTCTCATTATTTCCGCGGCGGTGCGAAACATACCGCGCGGCGGCGGGGATATTTTTAATCGTTCGGCACAATGCGATGGATTTCGCGCGGAAGGGCGGTTCTCACGGTGCGCGGAGGCGGGCGCGGGAGTTTTTCCGGTTGTTTTTTGCCAGGGCTCGTTCAGGAAAGAAGTCCGATGCTCAGGGCGATGATGGCGGCGTTGAAAAAGTCGTTGAACAGACCGCCGACCATCGGGATCATAAAGTAAGCCGAGGGCGAGGGCCCGTAGCGGCGGGCGACCGCCTGCATATTCGCCATCGCGTTGGAGGTCGCGCCCATGCCGAAGCCGATGAAGCCCGCGGTGATCATCGCGGCGTCATAATTGCGGCCCATGAGCGGGAAGAGGACGAGGATGGAGAAGAACACCATCAGAAGGACCTCAGCGGCAAGGCAGACAAGCATCGGCAGCGCCAGATCCACGAGCTGCCAGAGCTTGAGACCGGAGAGCGCCATGGAAAGGAAGATGGCGAGGAACATATTGCCCATCGTGCTGATCTCGGCGGCGGGGAACTCGATGCGCCCGGTGTGGTCGATGAGGTTGCGGACCGCGACAGCCACGAGCATGGGGCCGATGTAGGCCGGGAAATTGAAGCCGCAGAGCTTCGTGAGTCCCGTGGTGACATAGCTGCCGAGGCCGACGCAGAACGCGAGCATCAGAAAGCCGAGCACAAAGCGGTTGGAGTGCGTGGTGAAGTGTGCGTCGTCGGCGTCCTCCTCGTGCTCGCGGCTCTCGGGAAGCTCCTCGCGCAGATGGTTTTTGACAATAAGATGGCGGGCGATGGGGCCGCCGAGGACGGAGCCGAAAATGAGGCCGAAGGTCGCCGCCGCAACGGCGACGGTCGTGCCGCCGACCGCACCCGCGGCGTCGAGGTCGGGGCCGATGGCCGCGGCAGTGCCGGGCCCGCCGATCATGGAGATGGAGCCGCAGCCGAGGCCGTAGAGCGGGTTTTTGCCCATGAGCGCCATCACGCCGCTGCCGACGGCGTTTTGCAGAAGGATGATGACGATGCTCAGTGCGAGCAGCAGCATCACGGATCTGCCGCTCTTGACAAGCATGGGGATGCTCACGGTGAAGCCGACGGTGGTGAAGAACAGGATCATGAAGACCGTCTCGAGCGTTTCGTCAAAGGTGATGACCGCAAGACCGGAGGCATAGAGCAGGGTGTTGAACAGCGCGAAGCACAGTCCGCCGACAAGCGGAGCGGGCACGCAGAAGCGCCGGAGCGCCGGGAGCTTTCGCGTCAGCGCCGCGCCGAGCCAGTACATAACGGCGCCGAGTGCGAGGGCATGGTACATATTGAGCTGGATCTCTCGCATGGGGTGGTTCCTCCGGTTCTTTGTTTTTTCGCTGGGACGGAATACGCCGCATTGCGGCGGAAGGTGGGATAGGACTTCCTGTGGTGCGAATAGAATGGCAGGGAACAGGGGGGAGCGCGATGAACTGCCGATTTACAGACCTGCGCTGCAAGGAGGTCATCAACATTTGCGACGGCTGCCGTCTGGGCTATGTCGGCGACGTGGAATGTCAGCTGCCCGAGGGGCAGATGACCGCGCTGATCGTGCCGGGGCCGTTCCGCTTTTTCGGCCTGTTCGGCCGCGGCGAGGAATATTATATCCCATGGGACTGCATCCGACAAGTGGGGGACGACATCATTCTGGTCGATAAGCCGTTCCCGCAGCGCGAGCCGCCGCGCCGCGAACGGCGCGCACGCCGCCGGCGTTTATGATGCGCAGGACGAGTTTTTTATTATAAAGAAAATGTTAAGAAATGCAAGAGCGGGATGCGGAAAATGAAAAATGTTTAAAATTTCTTCACAACTTGCTGTTCCGCGCGGGAATTTGAGAAAATGTGCGGGAAACAGGCACTTTTCTGAAAAAAGTGCTTGCAATCTATAGTAATGTACGGTATAATGCTCGGGTATTCCGCACGGGGACCCGACTTCCTGTCTGTGCCAAAGGTTGGCAGGGGGGATGAAGGCTCCGGAGGTAAAACTAAATTTGAAGGAGAAACTACAAGCAATGGCAAACGTCGTATCCATGAAAGCCCTGCTCGAGGCAGGCGTCCACTTCGGTCATCAGACCCGCCGCTGGAACCCCAAGATGGCTCCCTACATTTACACGGAGCGCAACGGCATCTATATCATCGACCTGCAGAAGACCGTCAAGAAGCTCGAGGAAGCCTACAACTTCGTGCGCAGCATCTCCGAGAGCGGCCAGTCCCTGCTGTTCGTCGGCACCAAGAAGCAGGCGCAGGAGGCCATCAAGGATGAGGCTCTTCGCTGCAATATGTACTATGTCAACGCCCGCTGGCTCGGCGGCATGATGACCAACTTCAAGACCATGCGCACCCGCGTGGATCGCCTGAACCAGCTCAAGACCATGCAGGCGGACGGCACCTTCGATATGCTGCCCAAGAAGGAAGTCATGAAGCACCTCGGCGAGATCGAGAAGCTCGAGAAGTACCTCGGCGGCGTGAAGGACATGAAGAAGCTGCCCGGTGCCCTGTTCATTGTTGACACCCGCAAGGAGCGCAACGCCATCGCCGAGGCCCACAAGCTCGGCATTCCCGTTGTCGCCATCGCCGATACCAACTGCGATCCCGACGAGATCGACTATCCCATCCCCGGCAACGATGACGCTATCCGCGCCATCAAGCTCATCGCCTCCGTGATGGCCAACGCCATGATCGAGGGCAAGCAGGGCGAAGTCACCGAGGACGCCGCGGCGGAGAAGGCCGAGGGCGAGGCTCAGGCCGAAGCCTAATTTTACGAGGAGGACAAGAATATGGCTATTAGTGCTGCTGATGTGAAGAACCTGCGCGAAATGACCGGCGTGGGCATGATGGACTGCAAGAAGGCTCTGACCGAGTGCGACGGCGACATCGACAAGGCGATCGAGTACCTGCGCGAAAAGGGTCTCGCCGCTTCCGCGAAGAAGGCCGGCCGCATCGCTGCCGAGGGTATGGCTTACGCCACCGTCATCGACGGCGTGGGCGTCGTGGTCGAGGTCAACGCCGAGACCGACTTCGTCGGCAAGAACGAGAAGTTCCAGAACTTTGTCAAGGGCGTCGCCGCTGTCGTCGCCAAGGAAGACCCCAAGGATCTCGAGGCTCTGATGGCGGCTCCCTACGGCAATGGCCGTACCGTTGAGCAGGAGCGTCAGGAGATGGTCCTCGTCATCGGCGAGAACATTCAGGTCCGCCGCTTTGCCCGCTTCGCGGCCAACACCTCCACCCCGTATATCCATGCCGGCGGCAAGATCGGCGTGCTCGTCAACTTCAAGGTCGACGGCGGCATCGACGCCACCGAGATCGCCAAGGACGTTGCCATGCAGATCGCGGCGCTCAATCCCCGCTTCTGGGATAAGAGCCAGGTCTCTCAGGACGTTCTCGACGAGGAGAAGAAGATTATGATGGCTCAGATGGCCAACGACCCCAAGATGGCCAGCAAGCCCGAGCAGGTCCGCGAGAAGATCGTCATGGGCAAGCTCAACAAGTTCTATTCCGAGAACTGCCTGCTCCAGCAGGAGTTCGTGCGCGGCGACGTGTTCACCGGCACGGTCGAGCAGTATATCGCCGACGCCGCCAAGAAGCTCGGCGGCAAGATCGACTTCGTGGACGCCGTCCGCTTCGAGAAGGGCGAGGGCATCGAGAAGAAGCAGGAGAACTTCGCCGAAGAGATCGCTTCCATGATCAAGGGCTAAGGCTCCCGAGAGCAAATAACACAGAGGCCGGACACGGAAGTGTCCGGCCTCTTTTCTTGTGCAGAACGACGAAAAAACGCAGGTTTATTTTTGCAGGAGCAATGCAACAAAAATTGCAAAAATCCTTGTAAAGAGACGTGAAAAATGCTATAATAATTAAACTTATCGGGTAAATCCACCCGAGAATGAATTTTTTCGCAGGAGAGATTGCGTTGGGTACCCTGTCCGACCTATGGAATTCACTTGATTTTTCGGCAATGCTGTCGGCGCTGATGCGCCTGATTGCCGTATTTTTATGCCTGACGGTCCACGAGACCTGCCACGGCCTTGCGGCCTATGCGCTCGGCGACCCGACCGCGAAGCGGGAGCATCGGCTGAGCCTGAACCCGCTGCACCACATCGACTGGGTGGGCCTTGCGTGTATGCTGGTGCTCGGCTTCGGCTGGGCGAAGCCCGTGCCGGTGGATATGCGCTATTTCAAGAAGCCGAAGCAGGGCATGGCGCTGACGGCGCTGGCCGGGCCGGTATCGAATTTTGTGCTGGCGCTGCTTGCTCTGCTGTGCGCGCGGCTCGTCTATCATCAATACGGCGCGCTGTGGGATTTCATCTTTGACCTGCTGCTGACGACGGCGTATCTGAGCGTCGGTCTCGGGCTTTTCAACCTCATTCCCATCTCGCCGCTCGACGGCTCGAAGGTACTCTTTGCCTTCCTGCCGGACAGCGCGTATGAGAAGCTGATGCGCTACGAAAAATACGGTATGATCGCGCTGCTGATCCTCGTGTGGCTCGGCGTGGGCGATAATGTGCTCAGCACAGCGATCTATAACGTATACGCTGCTATGATCAATTTCGTTTTCCGCGGCATCGTTTGAGCGCGGAGAGTGAACGGAGAAACGAATGGACAACCCTATTTTTAAGCTCGAGGGCGTGGTGCATGAGCGCTCGGCGGAGACGCTTCAGGATTTTGAAGGCCCGCTCGACCTCATCCTTTTCCTGCTCTCAAAAAATAAGATCGAAATACAGGACATTCCCATCGCGCTCATCTTAGAGCAATACCTTGCCTACCTCGAGCAGCGCAAGCAGCTTGACCTTGAGGTGGCGAGCGAGTTCATCACGATGGCGGCGCACCTGATGTACATCAAGACGCGGATGCTGCTGTCCATCGAGGACGAGGAAGCGCAGAACGAGATGGAGCAGCTCATTCAATCCCTGAAGGAGCGCCAGCAGAAGGACACCTATCTGCGCATCCGCACGCTGACCGAGACGCTGGGGCCGATGAGTGAGTTCGGACGCAACACGATGACGAAGAATCCCGAGCCGATGGAGCGCGGGAAGATCTACGAATACGACCACGAGAAGGCGGACCTGGTGCTGGCCATGCAGTCGATCTTCGATCGCGCGGAGAAGCTGGCGCCGCCGCCGCGCGCGGCCTTTGAGCAGATCGTGCAGCGCGAGCCATATTCCGTCTCCGACAAGGCGGGCGAGATCGTGCGGCGGCTCAAGAGCTTCGGTATCACGCGCTTTTTGCTGCTGTTCCGCGGCGCGAGGAGCCGCAGCGAGATCGTGGCGACCTTTATGGCGGTGCTGGAGCTGTGCCGCGCGAGCGTGATCCGTCTCGCGGGCGGCGAGACCGACTGCACGGTGGACTGCGAGCAGGACGCATCGGAAACTTTTACATTGTGAGGAACGTATGGCACTGGAAACGATGGACTTACATGAGGTCCGCTCGGCGATGGAGGGCATTCTCTTTGCCGCCGGCGAGCCGGTGAATATCGACCGCATCTGTCTGGCGCTCGAGTTGGACAAGCCGACGGCGGAGCAGGTTTTGCAGGAGCTTGGCGACTACTACGCCTTCGAGCGCCGCGGCATCCGTCTGGTGCGGATGGAGAACTGCTATCAGCTCTGCTCTGCGCCGGATTACGCGGACATCATCCGCAAAGCGTTTGAGATCCGAAAGCCCGCGAAGCTCTCTCAGCCCGCGCTGGAGGTGCTGACCATCATCGCTTATTATCAGCCGACCACGCGCGCCTATGTCGATCAGGTGCGCGGTGTGGACAGCTCGTACACGATGGGACTTTTGCAGGAGCGTAAGCTCATCGAGGAGTGCGGACGGCTCCAGGTGCCGGGACGGCCCAGGCTCTACCGCACGACGAAGGAATTCCTGCGCGTGTTCCATTTGAGCTCGCTCGAGGAGCTGCCCGAGATGCCGGGACTTGAGGCGGACGGCCAGCTGCGGCTGGATACGGACGGTGCGATCCTTGACCCGACGCAGCTCACGGCTGCGGCGGAAAGCGAGCCGGATGCGGAGGAATAAGCGGACCGGACAGCGAACGGGGAAGGAGGCTTGACCATGACGGCGCTGGAGATCATTGGCATGATTCTGCTGCTCTTTCTTCTCCTTTCTCTGCTGCGCGTGGGCGCGATCGTCGATTTCGGCGGGGAGCTGCGCGTGCGGCTGCGCGTCGGTCCGGTCAAGCTGACGGTCCTGCCGAGGAAGGAAAAGAAAGCACAGAAGAAGGCAGCGGAAGCAGCCGGGAAAACGCCGGAGGAGAAGACAAAGCCGAAGGCGGCAGGCGGACACCGCCTGCCGAAGCTCAGCTTTCCCGAGCTGCGCGAGCTTGCGGGGACGGTGCTCGGCGCGCTGAAGCGGACGCTTCGCCGCACCTGCTGCCGCACGCGCATTGACCCGCTGGAGGTCGGCGTGATTTTTGCGGGCGACGATCCGGCGGACACGGCGCAGACCTACGGCTATGCCAACGCCGCGCTGTGGACTCTGATGCCGAAGCTCGAGGAGCTGTTCTATATCCCGAAGCCGTCTGTCTATCTGGGGATGGACTTCACAAAGGCGGAGACCTCGGCGGAGGGGACGGTCGGCGTATCGCTGCGCGTGTGCGATCTCTTTGCCATTCTCTTTACGTTGGCGGTGCCGGTGGGAAAATGGTTCCTGCGTTGGCGCAGGGCGCACGGGGGCGAGGCGAAAGCGAAGCCGCCGGCAGAGCGTGCGGCTGCGCTTGAAACGAACGAACCGGAAAAACAGACTGCATAGAAAGGAAGATCAAGATGGAGAACAAGGAAAAGAACTCGGTAAGCGAGCTGATGGAGACTACGATGACGAAGATCCGCGAAATGGTGGATTCCAATTCCGTCATCGGTGAGCCGATCACCACGCCGGACGGTGTGACGCTCATCCCCGTGTCCCGCGTGAGCCTTGGCTTCGGCAGCGGCGGCGGGACCTATGGCCAGACCAGCGAGCGCTTCGGTGGCGGCGGCGGAGCGGGCGTGAAGATCGACCCCGTGGCGTTCCTCGTCATCAAGGACGGGCAGACGCGCATGATGCCGGTCGCCGTGCCGGCGACCGCGACGATGGACCGCGTGCTGGAGATGGCGCCGCAGCTCATCGACCGCGTCGAGGGCTTCGTCAACAAGAAAAAGGAAGAGAAAGAATTTGTGTAAAAGCGGGCATACTGAAGTCATTCTGTAAAAAAGGGTGATGGAAGTTGACTCGTGTCGTGCAACGAAGGGCGGCGCTTGTGCTGATGGTATGCAGCCTGCTCGGCTGCGTGGACTGCGCGGCGGCGCAGAGCGCGCCGCAGACCGGCGCGGAGGCGTTCATTCTGATGGACGCCGGCAGCGGCCGGGTGCTGACCGGAAAAAACACCGAACGGGAGCTTGCGATTGCGAGCACGACGAAGATCATGACGGCGCTCGTGGCACTTGAGACAGGAAATCTTTCAGACAAGGTGACTGTAAAGCAGAACCACTTGAAGGAAGGCTCGTCCATGTACCTGCGCGCCGGCGAGGTGTTGACGCTCGAGGAGCTGCTCTACGGGCTACTGCTGCCGTCGGGAAACGACGCGGCGGAGTGCATCGCCGACCATTGCAGCGGCGGGGTAGAGCGCTTCGTCGCGAGAATGAATGAGAAGGCCGCGGCGCTCGGCATGACGCACACCTCGTTCGCGAACCCGAGCGGACTGGACGCGCAGGGACACTATTCCTGCGCGCTCGACATGGCGCGGCTCGCGGCGTATGCCGTGCGCGAGCCGACCTTTGCGCGCATCGCCGCGACCAGAACGGCGGCGGTGGGCGAGCGGATGCTGGGCAACCACAACAAGCTGCTCGCGTCGCTTGAGGGCTGCACCGGTCTCAAGACCGGCTATACGGACAATGCGGGCCGCACGCTTGTGACCTGCTGCGAAAGAGACGGGATGCGTCTCATCGCCGTGACGCTCAACGACCGCAGCGACTGGGCGGATCACGCGGCGCTGTATGAGTACGGCTTCGCTGCCTTTGCGCGCAAGCGCGCGGTGGCGCGCGGCGAGGAATACACCCTCGCGCCGGTGCGCGGCGGAACGCAGACGAGCGTGTCGCTCGCGGCGGGGGAGAGCTTCTTCTATCCGGTGACGGCGGGGGAGGAGCTGCTCGTATCGGCCAGGCTGCCGGAGGAGCTGACCGCTCCGCTCACGGCGGGGCAGGCGGTCGGCGAGCTGATCGTTTCCATGGACGGAATGGAGCTCGCGCGGGTGCCGCTCGTATGCGCGGAGCCGGTCGCGGCGGCCGAAAAAAAGCAGAGCCTGTTCGAGCGGCTGTTTGACCGGACAGGCTGAGGAAAAGAGGTGCTTTGCGCTGGCAGAGCGTTTGCAGAAGCTGATCGCCGCGGCGGGGCTGTGCTCCCGCCGGACGGCGGAGGAATGGATCGCCGCGGGGCGCGTGCGCGTCAACGGCGAGACCGCGACGGTCGGACAGAGCGCCGACCCGGAAACGGATACGATCTGCGTGGACGGCGTGCCGGTCACGCCGCCGGAGCGGAGGGTCTACCTGATGCTCAATAAGCCGCGCGGCTATGTCACCACGCTCAGCGACGAGCGGGGACGGCCCACGGCGGCGGAGCTGGTGGCGGACTGCGGGACGCGCGTTTATCCGGTCGGGCGGCTGGACCTCGACAGCGAGGGACTGCTGCTCTTCACCAACGACGGGGCATGGATGCAGCGCATCCTGCACCCGAGCCATGAGATCGAAAAGACCTATGAGGTCACGGTGGCGGGAGCGGTCGAGAACGCGGCGGCGGAGCTTGCCGCGGTGCGCTCCGTCGACGGGGAGCCGATCGCGCCCGCGAGGGTGCATCTGCTGCGAAAGGGGAAGGAAACAGCGGAGCTTTCCGTTACCATCCACGAGGGGAAAAACCGCCAGATCCGGCGGATGTGTGCAGCGGTCGGGCTGCACGTCAAGCGCCTGCGCCGCGTGCGGGAGCACACCCTATCGCTCGGCGCGCTGCCGGAGGGCGGCTGGCGCGAGCTGACTGCGGACGAGGTCCGCGCATTTGAGCAAGAGAAGTGAGGAAGACACCCATGCCGAAGAACATTTTACATACCATCGAGAAGAACATGAGCAGCTTTTCCAAGGGACAGAAGCTCATTGCCCGTTTTATTCTGGAGGATTACGACAAGGCGGCGTTCATGACGGCCAGCAAGCTTGGCAAGACCGTGCAGGTGAGCGAGTCGACTGTGGTGCGTTTTGCGACGCAGCTCGGCTACGACGGCTACCCGAGTATGCAGCGAGCTTTGCAGGAGATGATCCGCGGCAAGCTCACGAGCATCCAGCGCATCAAGGCGTCGGAGGGGGAGCTGAGCGGCAGCGACCTGGTGACGAACGTGCTCCAGCGCGATATGGAAAAGATCCGTATGGCGATGGACCAGACCGACGGCTCGGAGTTCAGCCATGTGGTGGACATCATCGCGCAGGCGAAGCATATCTACATCGTGGGCTTCCGTTCCTCGTCGTTCCTGGCGGGCTATCTCAATTTCTATTTCCGCCTGATCTACGACAATGTGACGCAGGTGCAGGGCGGCGCTGCCGGCACCTTCGACCAGCTTTTCCGCGTGGGCCCCGGCGATGTGGTCATCGCTATCTGCTTCCCGCGCTACTCCGAGCTGGCGCTCAAGACGGTGCAGTATGCCAAGGATCGGGGCGCGACCATCATCGGCGTGACCGACAGCGAGATGTCGCCGGTGTATCAGATGTCCTCCGGCTCGCTGCTGGTGCGCAACGAGATGATCTCGTTCGTGGACTCGCTCGCGGCGCCGATGAGTATGCTCAACGCATTGATCCTTGCCGCCGCGCACAAGCAGGGAACGGACATCTCCGCGACCTTCAACGAGCTGGAGCACGTCTGGGATCGCTTCGGCATTTTCGGAAAGGTCGAGGATGAATAAGCAGCTCACGGTGATCGGCGGCGGAGCCGCCGGAATGATGGCGGCGATCTGCGCGGCGCGCAGAGGAACAGCCGTCACGCTGCTCGAGCCGAACGAGCGGCTGGGTAAGAAGCTCAACATCACCGGCAAGGGCCGGTGCAATGTGACGAACGACGCGGGCTGTGAGGAGCTGCTGGCAAACGTGCCGCAAAACGGGCGGTTTCTGTATTCCGCGTTCTCCCGCTTCGACGGGCGCGGCACGATGGCGTTCTTTGAAGAGCTCGGCGTGCCGCTCAAGGTCGAGCGCGGGCGGCGCGTGTTCCCGGTGTCAGACCGCGCGTTCGACGTGTCCGCCGCGCTGGAGCGGGAGCTCAGACGGCTGCGCGTCACGCTTGTGCGTGACCGCGCGGTGTGCGTGCTGACGGACGAGACCGGCGCGGTGCGCGGCGTCAAGGGCGAGAAGAGTACATATCCCGCGCAGGTGGTCGTGCTGGCGACCGGCGGCGTGAGCTATCGGGGTACCGGCTCGACCGGCGAGGGACATCGCATAGCGGCGATGCTCGGTCACACAGTCACGCCGCTCACGGGATCGCTCGTGCCGCTGCGCGCGGACGGCTGCGCGGAGCTGCAGGGCTTGAGCCTGCGGAACGTGGGGCTGACGGTCTACGAGAACGGGAAAAAGATCTACACCGATTTCGGGGAGCTGCTCTTCACGCATTTCGGCGTGTCCGGCCCGCTGGTGCTCTCGTCCTCGGCGCATATGCGGCACTTTGATAAAAAGAGCTATCGGTTGGAGCTTGACCTCAAGCCGGCGCTGGACGAGCAGCAGCTCGATAAGCGCCTGCTGTCGGATTTTCAGAAGCACGCGAACAGCGATTTTTGCAACGCGCTCGGCGAGCTTCTGCCGCAGAAGCTCATTTCCGCTGCGGTGGAGCGCTCCGGCATCCCGCCGCACGAGAAGGTACATGATCTCACACGCGAGCAGCGCGCCGCGCTGCGGACGCTTTTGAAGCATTGGAGCATCGACGTTCTATCGCCCATGCCGGTGGAGAACGCCATCATCACCTCCGGCGGCGTCAAGGTCGGGGAGATCGACCCGAAAACGATGGCGTCGAAGAAGGTGCCGGGGCTGTATTTTGCCGGTGAGATCATCGACGTGGACGCCTATACGGGCGGCTTCAATCTGCAGATCGCGTGGGCGACCGGCAAGGCTGCCGGCGAAGCGGCAGCGGAGTATTTGACGGAACAATAAAGGAAATATACTTTACACATAGAATGAGGGAAATGCAGACGATGATACCCGAAAAGCACTATGCCGTCGCGGTGGACGGCCCCTCCGGCGCGGGGAAAAGCACGCTGGCCAAGGCGATCGCGGCGAAGCTCGGCATTTTATATGTGGATACCGGCGCGATCTACCGCACGATCGGCTACGCGGTGAAGCGGCGCGGCGTTGAGCCGCGCGACGAAGCCGCTGTCCGCGCGATCCTGCCGGAGCTGGAGATCGGTATGAGCTATGAGGCGGACGGTGAGCAGCACATGCTGCTCAATGGACAGGACGTGACGCGCGAGATCCGGCTGCCGGAGATCTCCATGTACGCGAGCGCTGTGTCGGCGCTGCCGGCGGTGCGCGCGTTCCTGTTGGAAATGCAGCGCGATCTGGCGCGGAAGCACAGCGTCATTATGGACGGGCGCGACATTGGCACGGTGGTGCTGCCGGACGCCGAGGTGAAGATCTTTCTGACGGCGTCCGCCGAGGTGCGCGCGCAGCGGCGCTGCCTCGAGCTGGAACAGCGCGGCACGCCGAAGCCCTACGACGAGGTGCTGCGTGAGCTCAATGAGCGGGACTACAACGACTCCCACCGCGCCGCCGCGCCGCTCCGGGCGGCGGAGGACGCAATAGTCGTCGATACCTCCGCGCTCGATTTCGACGCGAGCAGGGAAGCGCTGCTCGCCCTGATCCGGGAGAGGCTGCAATGAACCATGTTTTTTTTGGCATCATCTGGGTGCTCGCGCAGATACTGCGGCTGCTGTACCGCATCGAGGTGAAGGGACTGGAGAACCTGCCGCGGAACGGCGTGCTGCTCTGCCCGAACCATGCGAGCGACCTTGACCCCGTGCTCATCGGCATCTGCCTGCCGATCAACTACCGCCTGCATTTCATGGCGAAGGAGGAACTGTTCCAGAACCGCCTGTTCGGCCACATCCTCCGCGCGCTGGGGGCGTTTCCGGTCAACCGCGAGGGAGCGGACATCCAAGCGGTCAAGACCGCGATGAAGGTCATCCACGAGGGCGAGAATCTGCTCATTTTCCCGGAGGGAACGACCATTCACGATGGCGTGGGCTACCACGACGGTCTGCCGGCGCACGCCCATTCCGGCATCGCGATGATCGGCGTGCGCTCGGGCGCGACGCTCGTTCCGGTATTCGCGGACGGGAAGAAGAGAATGTTCCGCAAGACGACGATCATTTTCGGCGAGCCGTATGAGCCGCAGATCACGGGACGGCGCGGGACCTCCGAGGAGCTGCAGAAGGTCGCGGACGATGTGCTGCGCGAGGCGTATGCGCTCGGCGGTCAGGCGGTGGGAGGCGCGCCGCTGTGAGGGTCATTCTTGCTAAGACCGCAGGCTTCTGCTACGGCGTGGAGCGCGCGGTCGCGCTCGCGCACGAAACGGCCAAGGCACATGGCGGCGCGATGCTCGGGAGCGTTATCCACAACGCCAATGTCGTCGCGGAGCTGGAGCGCGAGGGAATGCGTCTGATCGCGTCGCCCGAGGAGGCGGCAGCGGGGGAGACGGTGCTCATCCGCTCCCACGGCGAGAGCCGGGAGGTGCTGGAGGAGCTGAAGGCGCGCGGTGCGGAGATCGTCAGCGCGACGTGTCCGAACGTGCGGCACATCCAAATACTTGTCACCGAGGCTGAGGCCGCGGGGCGGCAGGTCGTCATCATCGGCGAGCACGACCACCCCGAGGTGCAGGGCATCGCAAGCTGGTGCAGGGACGCAAGGATCTTCGGAAACGCCGAAGAAGTTGCGAAATGGGCGGAGGAAACGGCGGAAATTGCCGATTTGCCCATAACGATGGTCGCGCAGACCACCTGTATTCGTGCGCTTTGGGAAAGTTGCGTGAAATTTCTAAAAAAAGAGTGTACAAATCTGAAAATTGATGATACAATATGCAATGCTACGCAAAAGCGTCAATCGGAGGCGGCGGAGATCGCTTCTTCGGCGGACGTGATGGTGGTGGTCGGAGACCGGAAAAGCGCTAACACCAGACATTTGACGGAAATCTGCAAAGAGAACTGCACGCGCGTCTATCAGATTGAGGACGCCGACGAGCTCTCGCCGGACATGTTTCATGGCTGTACTGTTGCGGGCCTGACGGCTGGTGCCTCCACTCCTGCGGGCATCATTAAGGAGGTATATGCAACCATGACGGAAGAAATCAAGACCATTGAAGGTAACGAGACCTTCGAAGAAATGCTCGACAAATCTTTTAAGACTTTAAATACAGGAGATAAGGTGACCGGTATCGTCACGGCCATCGGTACGACCGAGATCCAGGTCGACCTGGGCTGCAAGCAGGCGGGCTACATTCCCGTCAGCGAGCTTTCCAGCGATCCCGACGCCAAGGTCGAGGACATCGTCCATGTCGGCGACGAGATCGAGACCTACATCGTCCGCGTCAACGACGTGGAGGGCTATGCCACCCTTTCCAAGAAGCGCCTCGACGCGGTCAAGGTCTGGGAGGACATCGAGAATGCCGTTGAGAACAAGACCGTTCTCGAGGGCATCGTCACCGAAGAAAACAAGGGCGGCATCGTCGTTTCCGTCAAGGGCGTGCGTGTGTTCGTTCCCGCTTCCCAGAGCGGTCTGCCCAAGGACAGCGATCTGAGCCAGCTCATCAAGCAGCGCGTTCAGCTCCGCGTCACCGAGGTCAACCGTGCCCGCCGCCGCGTCGTCGGCTCCATCAAGGCCGTGCAGAACGAGGCCCGTGCGGCCGCGCAGGCTGAGATCTGGGCCAACATCGAGGTCGGCAAGCACTATGACGGCGTGGTCAAGTCCATGACCAGCTACGGCGTGTTCGTCGATATCGGCGGCGTGGACGGTATGGTCCACATCTCCGAGCTGAGCTGGAGCCGCATCAAGAATCCCGCCGAGGTCGTCTCTGTCGGCGATCATCTCGACGTGTACGTTCTCTCCTTCGATCCCGAGAAGCACAAGATCTCTCTTGGCGTGAAGGACCGCACCCAGAATCCCTGGGATGTGTTCATGAACACCTACAAGGTCGGCGACGTGGCCAACGTCCGCATCGTCAAGCTGATGACCTTCGGCGCGTTTGCTGAGGTCGTTCCCGGCGTGGACGGTCTGATCCACATTTCCCAGATCGCGGACCGCCGCATTGACAAGCCCTCCGACGTTCTGGCCGAAGGCGACAAGGTCGATGCGAAGATCATTGCCATCGACGAGGATAAGAAGAAGATATCTCTGAGCATCCGTGCGCTGCTCACGCCCGCTGCGGAGGAAGAGGCTCCCGTCGAGGAGTAAATCCATACTGAATGAAAAAGGACAGGCTCTGCCTGTCCTTTTTTCTGTCTTCTTTCGGAAATTAGGCTTTTCAAGCGGGAAGATGTGTGGTAGAATACTCCTGTTGACAAAGTTTTAACAAAACCCCTTTACCATATTCATTCAGGAGGAGACCAACGATGAACGTTCAGGAACTCTATCAGAAGAAGCTGACCACCGCCGCCGAGGCGGTCAAGGCCGTCAAGAGCGGCGACTGGGTCGATTACGGCTGGTGCACGAACCATCCCTACACGCTCGACAAGGCGCTTGCCGCCCGTCAGAGCGAGCTGCGCGACGTCAAGGTCCGCGGCGGCGTGACGATGTGGATGCCCGAGATCTGCAAGGCGGAGGACGCCGGCGAGCACTTTACATGGCATTCCTGGCATTGCAGCGGCATCGACCGCAAGATCATCGCCAAGGGAATGGGCTATTTCTCTCCCATGCGCTACAGCGAGCTGCCGCGCTTCTATCGCGACGGCAACGCCAAGGTGGATGTGGCGATGATCCAGGTCACGCCGATGGATAAGCACGGCAACTTCAGCTATGCGCTGGCCTGCTCGCATCTGGCGGATATGCTCGATAACGCCAAGACGGTCATCGTCGAGGTCAACGAGAATCTGCCGTGGGTCTATGGCCTGAACGGCTGCGAGATCAACATTGCCGACGTCGATATGGTCGTTGAGGGCGAGAACCCGCCCGTGGCTCAGCTCGGCGTGGGCGGCGCGCCGACCGAGGTCGACACCGCGGTGGCGAACCTCGTCGTGCCGCAGATCCCGAACGGTGCCTGCCTGCAGCTCGGCATCGGCGGTATGCCGAACACCATCGGCTCGATGATCGCGCAGTCCGACCTCAAGGACCTCTCCGTTCACACCGAGATGTATGTGGACGGCTTTGTGGATATGGCAATGGCCGGCAAGATCACCGGCAAGCACAAGCAACTCGACAAGGGCCGTCAGGTCTTCGCGTTTGCCGCCGGTACGCAGAAGCTCTATGATTACATGGACCGCAACCCGGACGTCATGGGCGCGCCGGTCGATTACACGAACGATGTTCACGTCATCTCGCAGATCGACAACTTCATTTCCATCAACAACGCCATCGACTGCGATCTCTTCGGTCAGGTCAACGCCGAATCCGCCGGCATCAAGCACATCTCCGGCACAGGCGGCCAGCTTGACTTCGCCATGGGTGCATATCTTTCCAAGGGCGGCAAGAGCTTCATCTGCATGTCCTCGACCGTCACCGGCAAGGACGGCACGGTCAAGAGCCGCATCGTTCCCACGCTGACGCCCGGCTCCATCTGCACCGATCCGCGCTCCTGCACGCACTATATCGTCACCGAGTACGGCATGGTCAACCTCAAGGGCCTGTCCACCTGGGAGCGCGCTGAGGCGCTGATCTCCGTGGCACATCCCGACTTCCGCGAGCAGCTCATCGCCGACGCGGAGAAGATGCACATCTGGCGCAGAAGCAACAAGTAAGCCTGCTGTTTGATACAAAAGGGCGGCCCGAAGGGGCCGCCCTTTTTCCTGCCGTAGGTGCGGGATCGGGCGCGATTTTTGAGCAGGAGGCAGAAAAAACTTGAAAAATATTCGGACTTGAGCTATACTATATACAGAGGGGAAATGACCCTTTTGCAGTTTTCTATGTTGTGTGACTGAAAATTTTTGACAGGAGGCGGGCGCCATGTTCTGCGTAGGGGATAAGATCGTGCATCCGATGCACGGAGCCGGTGTGATCGAAAGCATCGTGGACGAGAAGATCGGCAGGGACCTTGTCCGGTTTTATGTGTTCCGGATGCCTGTCTCCGGCCTGACGCTCAAGATCCCGACGGCGAACAGCGAGATGATCGGAGTCCGCGCAGTCTCGTCGGCAGAGACGATCGAGCGCGTGCTCGCGGAGCTCCCGAAGCTGAGCGTGGACATGACGACGAACTGGAACCACCGCTACCGCGAGAATATGGAGCGCATCAAGAGCGGCGACCTGCTGGAGGTCGCAGGCGTGATCAAGGCGCTGATGCACCGCGACGGCGAGCGCGGGCTCTCCACCGGCGAGCGCAAGATGCTGCACAACGCCAGACAGATCCTGCTTTCGGAGGTCGTGCTGGCCGAGGATGTGGAGTATGCCGACGCGGAGGCGCGTGTCAATGCGGCCATGATGGCGGAGGAGAGCGCATGAAAAAGCTGCTTGGGAGGCTGCTGGGCAAGGGCGTTTCCGCCGTTCGTCCGACCTGCACGGCGATTCTTGCCGCGGCGGGCAGCTCGCAGCGGATGGGCGGCGAAAATAAGCTCCTGCTGCCGCTGGATGGGATGCCGGTGCTGGCGCACACGCTGCGCGCGGTCGACGCGGCGCAGAGCGTGGACGAGATCGTGATCGCGGCGCGGGAGGAGGATCTGCTGACCTACGCGGAGCTCTGTAAGACCTATGGCATTCGCAAGCCAGTCAAGGTGGTCGTGGGCGGCGCGACAAGACAGGAATCCGTGCTGCGCGCGGCGCTGGAGGCAAGAGCCGACGCGAAGCTGCTTGCTGTTCAGGACGGAGCGCGTCCGCTCGTGACGCCGGAGCTGTTCGACGCGGTGGTACTGCGCGCGGCGGTGTGCGCTGCCGCGGCTCCCGCCGTGCCGGTGCATGACACCATCAAGCTCGCACGGGATCGCCGCGTGACGGAAACGCCGGATCGCTCCATGCTTTTTGCCGTGCAGACGCCGCAGGTTTTTGACGCCGGACTTCTGAAAGCAGCGCTGCAATCCGCGCTGACGGAGCACGCGGCACTGACGGACGATTGCTCCGCGGTAGAGCGCCTTGGCAAGGCGGTCTACTTGACAGATGGCGACGAGGAAAACATCAAGATCACCACACCGCTCGACCGGATCGTCGCGGAGGCGATCCTGCGCCGACGGGAGGAACGGGAGGCGGAGGAATGACGGGTCTGCGCATCGGACACGGCTATGACGTCCACCGCCTGACGGAGGGGCGGAGGCTCATTCTCGGCGGCGTAGAGGTGCCGTATGAAAAGGGCCTGCTCGGCCACAGCGACGCCGATGTGCTGACGCACGCGATCATGGACGCTCTGCTCGGCGCGGCGGCGCTGGGCGATATCGGCAAGCTCTTTCCCGATACGGACGCGGCTTACGCCGGGATCTCGAGCATCTTGCTGCTCGAGCGTGTGGCGGAGCGGCTGCGTGAGGCGGGATATGCCGTCGTCAACCTTGATGCGACGGTTTTGGCGCAGGCTCCGAAGCTCGCGCCCTACCGTGAGCGGATGCGGGAAAACCTTGCCCGCGTGCTTGCGCTTGATGCTTCCCGCGTCAGCGTCAAGGCGACGACCGAGGAGGGGCTCGGCTTTACCGGAGAGGGACTTGGCATCGCGGCGCACGCGGTCGCGCTGCTTGAGAAAATAGGATAAGAAAAAGGACGGCTGAGCCGTCCTTTTTTCATGCGTCTACGCCGAAGGCATCCATCGCGGCGAAGAGCCGCGCGCGGTTTTCTTCGCTCATTTCGCACAATGGCAGACGGAGAAGATTGCTGCACAGTCCCATGCGCGCCATCGCGGTCTTGACCGGAATGGGATTGACCTCGCAGAAGAGCGCCCGGATGAGCGGAGCAAGGCGAAGCTGTTCGCGTCCTGCCTCCAAAATGCGGTCGGCAAGGCACAGCTCCACCAGCCTGTGCATTTCGCGCGGAACGATGTTTGCCGCGACGGAGATCACCCCTGCGCCGCCAAGCGCGCAGACGGCGGCGGTGTCCTCGTCGTTGCCGGACCAGACGGAGAAGCCGTCGCCGCAGAGGTTAAGGGTCTCCTGGATCAGGGCGAAGCTGCCGGAGGCCTCCTTGACGCCGACGATGTTCGGGTGCTGCGCGAGCACGGCGTAGGTCTCGGCGGTGCAGCTCACGCCGGTGCGGGATGGGACATTGTAGACGATGAGCGGGCGGTCGACGGCGTCGGCGACGGCGGTGAAGTGACGTACGAGCCCGCGCTGCGTCGCCTTGTTGTAGTAGGGCGTGACGACCAGAACGCCGTCTGCGCCCGCTGCACAGGCCTCACGCGAGAGTGCGATAGCGGAGGCGGTGTTGTTCGAGCCGGTGCCGACGATGACGGGGACGCGGCCGTTTACCTGCCGGACGGACCGCTCGATGATCTCGGCGCGTTCGGCATAGGTCAGCGTCGCGCCCTCGCCGGTCGTCGCGCAGAGGACGAGCGCATCGGTGCCGGAGGCGATATGCCATTCGATCAGCTGCTCAAGGGCGGGGAAGTCGATGCCGTCGGGCGTCATTGGCGTCACGAGCGCAACGCCGGAGCCGCGGAATAAGGATTGGGACATGATGGAAGCTCCTCTCTTTTTTGATAGCAGCGTGGAAAATATTGCCGGGAGAAAAAGAACGGTTTTCCTTGAATCCTTGCGCATTTTATCCTATAATGTAGAAACGCAGGGAAATGCGGCCAATGGAGGACCCCTATGAAACGATTCTGGAAAACGATCATCTTGAGTATGCTGCTTGCGCTCACGCTGTGTGTCGGCGCGCAGGCCACAGAGAATACTATGCTCAAGGTCGGCTTAAAATACGGCACGAACGCTCTTTTTACGGCGCGGCTGCAAAACTACAACGATACGCTCAGCGGCTCCGGCTACGAGTTCGGCTATTACGATGCCGACCGCAGCTTCGTTCCGCTCGCCGCGACGGATGAGCAGAGAATCACCGTTACGGTGGACAGCAACGCCTACGTTTCCGGCGGCGTGTGCTATGAGACGCGGCCGACGAATTACTCCACCATCCTCGGCGCCTACCACATTGAGCTGCTCACGGCGTTCGGCAGCTACGAGGAGGCGCTTGCGGTGGCGCAGAGCTACCCGAAGGGCTTCGTCGCCTACATCGACGGGGAGTATCGTGTGCGCGTCGGCAACCACGCGAGCTACGATGAGTCCGCGCGCGTGCTGTCGGAGACGGATGTGCTGGCCTACGGCGCACAGATCATAACGCCGAGCAGCACCGGTGTGGTCGTGTCGGTCACGGATACGGACACCGTCCTCTTTGAGTTCGACTGCTCGGGCCTTCGCAGCCTCGGCGTCCGCCCACGCTCGGTGAGCGGGGAGAAGACGGTGACGTGGTTCTCCGGCTACCGCTACTACGGCGGCTTTGAATACCAGCGCACGACCGGCGGCTACATCAGTGTCATCAACGTGCTGGACATCGAAGATTACGTCAAGTGCGTCATTGCGGCGGAGATGTCGAACGACTGGCCGCTCGAGGCGCTCAAGGCGCAGACGGTCTGCGCACGCACCTACGCCGCCGCACAAACGCGCCACCGCAGCGCGGGCTTCGACGTCTGCTCGACCGTGGACTGTCAGGCGTATCGCGGCGCGGCACTCTCCAATGAGCGCTCCGACGCGGCGGCGGAGGAGACGCGCGGCGTCTATCTCTACTACAACGGCGAGCTGGTGACCAACGCGGTCTACTACTCCTGCAACGGCGGCGCGAGCGAGAGCTGCAAGAACGTCTGGGGCAGCGAGGTGCCGTATCTGCAGGGCAAGCTCGATCCTTACGAGGCGAGCGTCGCGTGGCGCTTCTCCCGCTACTACTGGTCGTTCACCGCGACCGGCGACGAGCTGCGCGAGGTGCTCAAGTCCGAGGCCAATACCGACATCGGGCAGGTGCAGAACGTCTATGTGTCCGAATACAGCGACACGGGCAACGTCATTGCCGTCACCTATGAGGGGACCCGGGGCAGCTACACCGCGCGGCGCGAGAAGTGCCGCACGCTCCTCAACGGCGTGTACGACCATATCAACGTGCGCAGTATGCGCTATACCGTCACCGGCGGCGACGCGAGCACCTACTACGTCAACGACGCACAGAGCTCGGTGACCGGCACGGGTGGGCTGTATGTGATCGACGGCGACGGAGCGGTCACGCCGAACAATGCCGGCGCGAAGGATACCTACGTCATTACATCGGGCGGCGTGCAGTCGCTCGAGCGCAAGAGTGCGAACACAAGCAACACCTTCACCTTCTCCGGCTCGGGCTGGGGCCACAACGTCGGCATGAGCCAGTGGGGCGCGTTTGCCATGGCGGAGCAGGGCTATACCTATCGCGACATTCTGAATTTCTACTACACGGGCATCACGCTGAGCTGATGCGGAAAGAAGCAAGATGAAAACAAGCGATTTTTACTACGACCTCCCGCCGGAGCTGATCGCACAGACGCCGCTGGAAAAACGCGACGAGTCGCGCCTGCTGTGTCTCGATAAGGCGACGGGGGAGTGGTCGCACCACCACTTTTATGAGCTGCCGGATTTTTTGAGGGCGGGGGACTGCCTGATCCTGAATAACTCCCGCGTCCTGCCGGCGCGTCTGCTGGGACACCGTCTGCCCGGCGGCGGAGCCTGCGAGGTGCTGCTGCTGCAGGACAAGGGCGATAAGGTGTGGGAATGCCTTGTGCGTCCGGGCAAGCACCTGCGCGAGGGTGCGCGGGTGAGCTTCGGCGACGGCGAGCTGACGGCGGAGATTGCCGAGGTTCTGCCGGACGGCAACCGCTTGGTACGCTTCGACTACGAGGGAATTTTCCTTGAGGTGCTCGAGCGGCTCGGCAAGATGCCGCTGCCGCCCTACATCAAGGAGGAGCTGCAGGACCAGGAGCGCTACCAGACCGTCTACTCCAAGGTCAATGGCTCGGCGGCGGCCCCCACGGCGGGTCTGCACTTCACGCCGGAGCTTCTGGAGAGGATCGCTGCCAAGGGCGTCGGCGTCGGCTATGTGACGCTGCACGTCGGGCTCGGCACGTTCCGACCGGTCAAGGAGGACGAGATCGAGCAGCACGATATGCACAGCGAATACTGCACCATTCCGCAGGAGACGGCGGATCTGATCAACCGCACGAAGGCAAACGGCGGGCGTGTGATCTGCGTCGGCACGACCTCCTGCCGCACCATCGAGAGCTGGGCGGGGGAGGACGGTACCATGACCGCGGCCGGCGGCTGGACGAATATTTACATCTATCCGGGCTACCGCTTCAAGGTGATGGACGCGCTTGTCACGAATTTCCACCTGCCGGAGTCTACGCTCATCATGCTGGTGAGCGCGCTCGCGGGGCGCGAGCACGTTTTAGCCGCCTATGAGGAGGCGGTGCGCGAACGCTACCGCTTCTTCAGCTTCGGCGATGCGATGTTTATCTCCTGATGCATACGAATCGTATATGCATTGCATATACGATTCGATATTCTGTATATACAAAATGTGAGGAACGAGCTATGTTCAAGGTCATCAAATACGAGGGCAAGGCCCGGCGCGGCAAATTCCAATGCGCCCACGGCGGCGAGGTGCAGACGCCGGTTTTCATGAACGTCGGCACGCAGGCGGCGATCAAGGGCGGCGTGAGCGCACTGGACCTCAAGGAGCTCGGCTGTCAGATCGAGCTGTCCAACACCTACCATCTCCATCTCCGCCCGGGCGACGATGTGGTGCGCCAAATGGGCGGACTGCACAAATTCATGCACTGGGACGGCCCGATCCTGACGGACTCCGGCGGCTTCCAGGTGTTCTCCCTTGCGGGGCTGCGCAAGATCAGGGAGGAGGGTGTCACCTTTGCCTCCCACCTTGACGGTCACCGCATCTTCATGGGGCCGGAGGAGAGTATGCGCATCCAGTCCAACCTCGGCAGCGACATTGCGATGGCCTTCGACGAGTGCGTGGAGAATCCGGCGCCCTACAAGTACGCAAAGGACTCCTGTGAGCGCACGCTGCGCTGGCTGGAGCGCTGCAAGGCAGAGCATGACAAGTTAAACTCCTTGCCGGATACCGTCAACCCGGGGCAGATGCTTTTCGGCATCAATCAGGGCGCGACCTTTGAAGATCTGCGCATTTGGCACATGAAGGAGATCGCAAAGATTGACTGCGATGGTTACGCCATCGGCGGTCTTGCGGTCGGCGAGCCGACGCAGGTGATGTACGACATCATCGACGCGGTCGAGCCCTATATGCCGCAGGACAAGCCGCGCTACCTGATGGGCGTCGGCACGCCGTCGAACATCATTGAGGGCGTGGCGCGCGGTGTGGACTTCTTCGATTGCGTGATGCCGGCGCGCAACGCGCGCCACGGCAAGCTCTTCACCTGGAGCGGCGCGATCAATCTGAAAAACGAGAAATACAAGCTCGACGAGCGCCCGATCGACGAGCGCTGCGACTGCCCGACCTGCCGGAATTTCTCGCGCGCCTATCTGCGCCATCTCTTCAAGGCGGATGAGATGCTGGCACTGCGCCTTGCGGTGATGCACAATCTCTATTTCTACAACAAGCTCACGGAACGCATCCGCGACGCGCTGGACGCTGGCGAGTTTGCGGCCTTCCGCGCGGAATACAGCGAAAAGCTTTCGGAAAGAGCGTAATTTGCCGCAGAAAACTCTTGCACATTAGGGCGGATTCGGCTATAATGACAGCAATGCTGTTATGGCGGAACCTTAAAAACGAAAGGAACTTTAACAATTATGGAATCCCTTCTTCTCATGGTCGCGATGATCGCGGTCTTCTATTTCCTCATCATCCGTCCGGAAAACAAGCGCAAAAAGCAGGCGGAGCAGATGCGCAGCAGCCTGAAAAAGGGCGACCGCGTCACCACCATCGGCGGTATGGTCGGCAAGATCGTGCAGGTCAACGACTCTACCATCGTCTTTGAGACGAGCGAGGACCGCGTCCGCATCGAGGTGACCAAGTGGGCGGTGCAGTCCACCGGCGCAATGGAGCAGGCTGCCGCACAGAAGAGCGGCAAGAAGGCTGACAAGGTCGAAGAAAAGGTGGAGGAGACTCCTGCTGTCGAGGAGAAAGCGACTGAGACGGTCGAGGCTCCTGCTGCGGAAGAAAAGCCCTCCTACGATCCCGAGATCAAGTAAATCATATCCTGACGCGAAAGCGCCGGCCGAATGGTCGGCGCTTTTTTGCGCACTTTTTTCGAGGGCCTGGATATAAAATGCAGCCTTGCGGCATACGCTCTTTTGAACGACCGGGATGGGGAGGGCTATGGAATGGAGAAGAAGCGATTGTCGGTGAGGCCGATCATGCTCGGCTTGGCGGCGGCGATGGGGGTATATCTGGTGCTGCTGACGCTTACGGCCTATCTGACGGTGAGCGGCAGACTGGATGAAGCGCGAATAGGGCAAGCGGTATGGGCGTGTGCCTGCCTTTCGGCCTTCGGCGGTGCGATGATGACATTGCGAGGGAAACGAGGGGCGGCGGCGCTGCCGCTGCTTGCTGCTGCGGCGTTCTGGGTATGCGTGTCGCTGCTCGGGCTGCTCGCGTCGGATGCGCCGGACCTGAATGGGGTGCTGGGGCTGCTCACGGCGTCTGCGCTTGGCGGGCTGCTTGCGGCGGGACTTGCGCGGCGGGAGAAGGGAAAACGGGCAAAGCGACATAAAACGCCTCGTTCCCGACGGTAAACATAAAGATCGAAAAACGGCACATTCTGCGCGGCGTGAACGGATTGCACAAATATGGCCTGGTGGGGAATGAGGGCGGCCTGAAAGACGGTTTCCAGATTTGGTAAACGGCGGTTTTTCACGATACCATATCTTGTTCCGAAAAAGCTCGGTGTACGAAGTTTACATAATGGTGTTTACATAATATTTTGACATAATTGACAAAATTCGGGAAATTGAGGAAATCCGCTTGCGAAACGGGGACAAATAGCCTATATTTATAAGTGCTTTCGCTCCCTCGCTTTTTGCGCCCTGCGAATTTCCTCGGCGGAAAACAGTGAGGGATTTACATTGAAGCAAAGACGAACGGCGACGCGTCTGCGATGCGTCAGTCTGCGAAAAATACCGCTTTCCATGCTGGCGCTTGCCGCTTTTTTTCTTCTCGGCGCGGTCCTCGGCGGCATGGTCGCCGCGCGCGGCGCGTCGGCAATGGGCGGCGAGCTGCGCCGGTATCTTGAGGGCTACCTCGCCCTGCGCATCGAGGGCGCGCCCTCCTCTGCGGCGGTTTGGCAGACGATGGTCTGCTTTTTCCGCGCGAGCGCGGCGGTGTTCCTGCTGGGCTTTGCCTCCATCGGCGTGGCGCTCATTCCGGCGGTGTGTGCCGTCCAGGGCTTCCTGTACGCCTATTCGCTTCTTTGCTTCGCCTCGGGTCTGGGGCAGGATGGTTTTTTCCTGCTGCCTGTTCTCTTCGCGCTGCGGCTGATGCTTGTGCTGCCCTGCACGCTGCTGCTCGGCAGCGCCGCGTGGGAGACCTCGCGCGGTCTTGCGGCCTTATCGGTCGGCGGCGGAAAGCGGGCGAAGGGCGTGACCTACGGAAAGCGGTATTGGTCCCGCTTTGGGATCGCGTGTGTGTGTTTATTTTTTGGCGCGGCGCTGGAGCTGTGGTTCATTCCACGCATCCTGTCGCTTTTGCTGCGCTGATCTTACGGAAGGAGGTGTGCCGGATGGCGTCCGATTATCTGAAGCTCTATGAGGATTATCTGCGCGAGGAAAAGCACGCCTCCGAAAATACGCTCAGCTCCTATCTTCGCGACCTGCGCCAGTTTTCCGAGCACCTTGCCGCCCAGCGGGTGACCGATCTGCGCAAGGTCAAGACCGCCGCCATCAGCGACTACGTCGCGTGGATGGGCGGCAAGGGAAAGTCTGCCGCGACGGTCACGCGCGCGCTGGCCTCCATCAAGTCCTTTTATGCCTTCCTTGCCGAGCGCGGCGAGATCAAGACCAATCCCGCCAAGGGCGTCGCTGCCCTCAAGGTCGAGCGCAGGTTCCCGGAGATCCTGACCGGCAAGGAGGTCGAGCTGTTCCTCGACCAGCCCCGGTGCGTGGACGCCAAGGGCTACCGCGATCACGCGATGCTTGAGCTGCTCTACGCCACCGGCATCCGCGTGAGCGAGCTCATCTCGCTCGACGAGAGCGACTGCAGCCTTTCCGCCGGCTTCATCCGCTGCGAGAGCAAGGGCAAGGAGCGCATCATTCCGATCTATCCCGCTGCGGTCAAGGCACTTTCGGATTACATCAAGGATGTCCGCCCTCAGCTGCTGGCCGATCCCGAGGAGACGGCGCTGTTCGTCAACATGAACGGCGAGCGCATGAGCCGTCAGGGCTTTTGGAAGATCGTCAAGCACTATCAGGAGATGGCGCAGATCGACAAGGACATCACGCCGCACACGTTGCGCCACTCGTTTGCGGTGCATCTGCTGGAAAACGGCGCGGATCTACGCGCCATTCAGGAGATGCTGGGTCACGCGGATATTTCCTCCACGCAGATCTACACCCACGTTGTGAAAAAGCAGCTGCGGGACATCTATCAGAAGGCGCACCCGCGCGCGTAATAGAAAAAGGAAACGGGAAGGACGCTTCGGCGTCCTTCTCTTTTTGCCCTCCGGCGCAATGCACCGCTTCCGGCGCGGGCGCATAGTATGCTGCGAGGAGGGGAGAGTATGGAACGCTATTTACTGGTCGCACGCTCCATCACGCACGCCCAGCAGATGATGAAGGTCCTGGACCGTGCGGGCATCCGCACGCGGGTGCTGCGCGCGAGCGCCGAGCTGACGGGCCGCGGCTGCGGCTACACACTGGAGGTCGCGGAGCGGAATTACGCCGCCGCCATCCGCCGCCTGCAGGACGCGCAGGTCGAGCCGGTCAAGATCGTTCGGAGGTAGAGCCATGATCTATCTGGACTCCGCCGCGACGACCTTCCAAAAGCCCCTGAGCGTTTCCTATGCGATGCAGAGGGCCATGCGCACCATGTCCTCGCCGGGGCGCGGCGGCTATGCCGCGGCCAGAGCGGCGGAGGAGACGGCCTTCCGCTGCCGAAGCCTTGCCGCCGAGCTGTTCGGTGTACCCTCGCCGGAGCAGGTCGTCTTTACCTCCAACGCGACGCACGCCCTGAACATTGCCATCCGTTCGCTCGTGCCGGAGGGAGGGCGCGTCGCCGTCTCCGGCTATGAGCACAACGCCGTCACGCGGCCGTTGCACGCGCTGGGCGCGAGGATCAAGGTCGCCGCTTCGCCGCTCTTTGACCGCGCCGCGCTGCTGCGCGCCTTTGAAAACAGCATCTCACCGGAGCTTGACGCCGTCGTCTGCACGCACGTCTCCAATGTGTTCGGCTTCGTTCTGCCGATCGAGGAGATCGCTGCGCTCTGCCGCGCGGAGGGAGTTCCCCTGATCGTGGACGCCTCGCAGTCCGCGGGCATCCTGCCGTTCGAGCTGGACACGCTCGGCGCGGCCTTTATCGCCATGCCGGGACACAAGGGGCTTTACGGCCCGCAGGGGACGGGACTTCTGCTGTGTGCGCACGACGCCGCGCCGCTCCTCTACGGCGGCACGGGCAGCGCGTCGCTCGAGCAGACCATGCCGGACTTCCTGCCGGACCAGCTGGAGGCCGGTACGCACAATATGCCCGGCATCGCGGGTCTGGAGGCCGGACTGCGCTTCGTGCGGGAAAGACGGGAGCGTATCGAGCGCCACGAGCGCGCGCTGATCGCGCGGGCCGCCGCTGCGCTGCGCGGAATGGACGGCGTTACGGTCTATGCCGCGCGGGACGCCGCGGAGCAGGTCGGGGTGCTGTCCTTCAACCTGGATGGCAGGGAGCCGGAGAAGACCGCGGACGCGCTGGCGCAGCGGGGCTTTGCCCTGCGCGGCGGGCTGCACTGCGCGCCCTACGCCCACCGCACGGCGGGAACGCTGCCGAACGGAACGGTGCGCCTGAGCGTATCCACCTTCACCTCGGCGGCGGATATCGACGCCTTTGCCCATGTGCTGCAGAGCATCGTGCGCGGCTGAAGGCTGCGCTGCACAAATTCATGGAAAATTCATGCTCTTTCGGTTGCTTTTTTTTGCGGATTATATTAGAATATGAATAACTATTGCTTAAGAGGGATATGCCATGGAATTTGTGATGACCATACTCGAGGGCGCGTGGCGTTATGTGACGACCATCCGCATCGCGGACTATCTGGATATCGCGCTGATGGCCTATTGCTGCTATCTGCTGCTCCGCCTCGTGCGCAGCACTCGCGCGGAGAGCTTGGTCAAGGGCATCATGGTGTTTCTGCTGGCGCTGTGGATCTCGCATGTATTCAAGCTCAATGGCATTTACTTTATCCTCAACCACATGCTTGATGTCGGCATCCTCGCACTGATCGTCCTCTTCCAGCCGGAGATTCGCCGCATTTTAGAGCAGGTCGGCTCGAGTAAGCTGCGCTCGTTCATTCCCTTTGCCGCAAAGCAGCAGTCGAGCGCCATTGAAAACGCCATCGCGCAGACGGTGCTCGCCTGCACCGAGATGTCCAAGACCCGCACGGGCGTGCTGATCGTCTTTGAGCGTGAGATCAACCTCGACGAGATGGCGCGCACCGGCACCATCGTGGACGCGCAGGTGAGCAGCGAGCTGCTGAAAAACATCTTCTTCGTCAAGGCCGCGATGCACGACGGTGCGGTCATCATCCGCGACGGGCGCATCCTGGCGGGCGGCTGTATGCTGCCGCTGTCGAAGAATGTGAACCTCAGCCGCGACCTCGGTATGCGCCACCGCGCGGGCATTGGCATGAGCGAAAATTCCGACGCCGTGGTCGTCATCGTCTCGGAGGAGACGGGCACCATCTCCGTCGCCATCGGCGGACTGCTCAAGCGTCACCTCAAGCCGGAGACGCTCGAGAAGCTGCTCATCAACGAGCTCATGCCGCAGACAGAGGAACCGGGAGCGGACAAGCCGCAGCTGCATTTGCCGCGTATCCTGAAAAAGCGGAAGGAGGACGACGAAGAAAATGGAGCAAACTAAAGGCCGCAGGGCGTTTTGCATCGGCTTGTCGATCCTCATTGCGCTGCTCGTTTGGTTCTACGCCAACGACGACACGGAGATCGAGATCTCCGTCAACGATGTGCCGATAGAATTTACCAACGAAGACACCACGCTGGCGGATAAGGGGCTCATGCTTCTCTCGAACGAGGAGGAGACGATCGACCTCAAGCTGAGTATGCCGCGCAGCACCTACTTCAAGCTCGACCCCGGCAAGATCCGCATCGTGGTCGATCTCAGCTCGGTCACAACGACCGGCACACAGACGATCACCTACAGCGTGCTCTATCCGCGCGGGCCGCGCGGCGAGCTGCTTTCGAGCAGCATCACGCAGAAAGAGCCGACCGTCCGCTCGACCACCATTGAGATCGGCGAGCTGTTCCGCAAGAATGTGGAGATCCGCTGCAAGGTCGTCGGCAACGTGGCGGAGGGCTATATCGCCGGCACGGTCCGTATGCTGCCCGAGACGCTTGAGGTGCGCGGCCAGCAGGTCGACATCATGCAGGTGAGCTACGCGCAGGTCACGCTGAACATTGAAAACGCGACCTCCACGGTCGTGGAGCTGCTGGGCTTTGAGCTGTACGATTTCAGCGACCAGCTCATCCGCTCGAACCGCATCCATCCGGCCAGCGAGAGCATCCAGGTGACGATGCCGGTGATGACGGTCAAGGAGGTCCCGCTCACGGTCGAATTTGTCGAAACGCCCGGCTCGCGGCTCGAGAACGTCAAGTGGGCGCTGACGCCGATCGACACGATCACGCTCTCGGGCGACGCCTCGACGATGGCTGCCATCGACGAGATCAAGCTCGATACGCTCTCGCTCGCCGATCTCAAGGCGGCGGAGACCTTTACCTACGATATTCCGCTTCCTGACGGCGTGGACAATCTCAGCGGCGTGACGAGCGTGACGCTGACCATCCTGTTCGACGACATCGACTCCCTGACGGTGGATGCCACGCAGTTCGGCTACGAGAACCTGACGACCGAGCGTGATGTGACGGTCGTGACCTCGACGCTGAGCGTGACGCTGCGCGGCACGAGCACGGCGCTCGCGCAGGTGAATGAAGAAAACCTCCGCGTGGTGGCGGACCTGACGAACGTTTCCGACGCGGACGGCGTCTATACCGTCCCTGCAACGGTTTATGTGGACGGGCTGGACGTCGGCGCCGTCGGCAGCTATCAGGTGACCGTGCGGTTGAGCGGCGGAGCGGAAAACAGTACAGAGCATAACTGAAGGAGAACCTATGACCCAGATAGCAACGGTTGAAAAAATATTGCGCGGCGGCAGGGCGGAGATCTCCGTTCCCCGTAAGTCCGCCTGCGGACACGACTGCGAGAGCTGCTCGGGCTGCGGGATGCAGGGCTCGTCCACCCATGCGGTGGCGCTCAATCCCATCGGCGCGCAGACGGGACAGAAGGTCGTGGTCGAGAGCAGCAACAAGCGGCTCTATGGCGTGATGCTGCTGGTCTATGCGGTGCCCATCGTGTTGTTTCTGATCGGCTACTTTGCCTCCTATGCGCTGACCTCCGAGGGGCTACGCTATGCCGTCGCCATTGCGGCGTTCTGCCTCGGCATCGTGCCGGCGATCCTCTACGACCGCAAGCTGAAGCGTGAGGGCGGGCTGGCGTTCACCATCATACGAACCCTGTAGCGCAGATATGTTCGGCTACGTTCTGCCCTCGCGGGATCGGCTCGACGAGCGGGAACGCGAGCGCTTCCGCGCCGTCTACTGCGGACTGTGCCACACGCTCCGGGAGCGCTACGGCTTTGCCGCGAGCCTCCTGCTCAACTACGATTTCACCCTTTTAGCCATTCTGCTCTCAAGCGGAGACGAGGAGTCCTGCGCCGTGCGGCGCTGCGCCGTGCATCCCTGTAAGGGCTGCCGCGCACAGACAAGCACGCCGGCGCTCGAGGCCGCGGCGGACCGGACCGTGATCCTCTCCTGGTGGCAGCTGCGGGATCACATCGCCGACCACGGCTTTTGGAGCGGACTTAAATACCGCTTTGCTTCGCTCTTTCTGCGCGGTGCTTACCGCAGGGCAGGGGAGCGGCTGCCGCGCTTCGACGCGGCGGTGCGGCTGCATCTCCAAGCGCTCGCGGCGCTGGAGGATGCGCGCTGCGCCTCTATTGATATGGCGGCAGAGCCCTTCGCGGCGCTGATGGCGGACGCGGCGGCAGACCTCACGGACGAGAAGCGCCGGCGCATCCTCGGTCAGATCCTCTATCAGCTCGGCCGCTGGATCTACCTCATCGACGCGGCGGACGACCTGAAAAAGGATACCGAAAGCGGGAATTATAACCCACTGCTTTACCGTTATCATACGGAAAACGGCGTTCTCGGCGACGCGGACAGGCTCGCGCTGGCCGAAACGCTGGACGCCTCCATCGAGCGCATGGCGAGCGCCTACGCACTTTACGACTACGGCGTATGGACGCCGATCCTGGACAGTATATTTTATGAGAGTCTTTACGGCATCGGCAAAGCCGTTTTGGACGGGACCTACCGCCGCCGCACGCGGACGCGGTACGGTGAACGCAAGAAGAAAAGCAACGAGGAAGCACTATGAACGACCCCTACAAAGTATTGAACGTCTCGCCCTCCGCATCGGACGAGGAGGTAAAGAAGGCCTATCGTGACCTTGCGCGGAAGTATCATCCCGACAATTATCACGATAACCCGCTTGCCGATCTCGCGCAGGAGAAAATGAAGGAGATCAACGAGGCCTACGAGCAGATCCAGAAGCAGCGCAGGACGGGCAGCGGCTACGGTGCGCCGCGGCAGAGCTACTACGGCACGACGAGCAACGGCTATTCCAGTGCCGACCCGACCATGCAGCAGATCCGTCTCGCCATCGCCCGCGGCGACATTTCGCAGGCGGAACGCCTGCTGAACGCGGTCAGCGACCACAATGCCGAGTGGAGCTTCCTCATGGGCAACGTCTGCTACCGCCGCGGCTGGCTGGACGAGGCAAAGCGCTATTTCGAGACGGCCTGCCGGATGGACCCGGAGAATCCCGAGTACCGGCAGGCGCTCGCGGCCTTCAACAACCGCGGCTACCGTCCGCAGGGCTATCAGACCGTTTCCACGAGCTGCGGCAACGATGTCTGCTCAAACTGGTGCCTCGCGGCACTGTGCTGCAATCTTCTCGGCGGCGGAGGCTACTTCTGCCTGCCGTGTATGTTCTGATTTGAATGAGGAGGAGATCACATTGGTCAAAAGCATGACGGGCTACGGAAGAGCCCGCGAAACGCGCAGCGGCCGCGATATCACCGTCGAGGTCCGCTCGGTCAACAACCGCTATCTTGACTGCGCCGTCAAGATGCCGCGCGCCTACATCTTCGCCGAGGACGCCGTGAAGACGCGGGTGCAGAAGGCCGTCTCGCGCGGCAAGGTAGACGTGTTCATCACCATCGACACCTCGGCGGCGGACGAGGCGGTCGTCAAGCTCAACCGCCCGCTTGCGCAGGGCTACTACAAGGCGCTGTGCGAGATCAACGAGGCCTGCGGTCTTGAGAGCGAGATCACCGCGTCGACCATCGCCCGCTTTCCCGACGTCCTGACCGTCACCAAGGCGGAGGAAGACCTGGAGTGCGTCGCCGCCGACCTCTGCGCCGTGCTCGGTGACGCGCTTGCCGCGTACAATCGGATGCGCGCGACCGAGGGCGAGCGTCTTGCCGCCGACATTGGCAGCCGGCTCGATACCATCGAGCACATCACCGGCATGGTCGAGGAGCGCTCGCCGCAGACCGTTGCGGAGTACCGCGCGCGCCTGACCGCCAAGATGGAGGAGGTCCTGCAATCGACCACCATCGACGAGGCCCGCATTCTCACCGAGGCCGCCATCTTTGCCGATAAGATCGCCGTCGACGAGGAGACCGTCCGCCTGCGCTCCCACGTTTCCCAACTGCGTACCATGCTCGTCTCCGACGAGCCGATGGGCCGCAAGATGGACTTCCTCATTCAGGAGGTCAACCGCGAGAGCAATACCATCGGTTCCAAGTGCAACGATATCACCATCGCGCGCGATGTGGTCGCCCTGAAGGCGGAGGTCGAAAAGATCCGCGAGCAGGTGCAGAACATCGAGTGAGGAGGGGACGATGAAGCTCATCAACATCGGCTTCGGCAATCTGGTCTCCGCCGAGCGTGTGCTGGCCATCGTCAGCCCCGACTCCGCGCCGATCAAGCGCCTCATTCAGGAGTCGCGCGAGCGAGGTATGCTGATCGACGCGACCTACGGCCGAAAGACCGCGTCCGTTTTCGTGATGGACAGCGACCATGTGGTGCTCAGCGCCATCGCGGCGGAGAAGCTCGCGCAGCGGCTCGGCCTTGAAATTTTGGGAGGATTGGAAGAAAACGAATGAAAACAGGGAAGACCTTTATCATCTCCGGCCCCTCCGGCGTCGGCAAGAGCACCGTGCTCCGTGAGCTGCTGCGGGACCGCGACGACCTCTATTTTTCGATCTCCGCCACAACGCGCACGCCGCGTGAGGGGGAGATCAACGGCGTTCACTATCATTTCATCAACGTCGATCGGTTCCGTGAAATGATCCAGGAGGATGAATTCCTCGAGTATGCCGAGTATGTCGGCAACTTCTACGGCACGCCCAAGCGCTATGTGGACGAAGCCATGGCGCAGGGGAAGGACGTTATCCTCGATATCGAGGTGCAGGGCGCCCTGCAGGTCATCGGCAAGCGGCCCGATACCGTGCGCATCTTCATCGCCCCTCCCTCGTGGGACGCGCTGGAGCAGCGCCTGACCGGGCGCGGAACGGATAGCCCCGAGAAGATCCAGAAGCGCCTCGTCCGCGCCAAGGTCGAGCTTCAGACTGCCGACACCTACGATTACTTTGTCATCAACGACACGGTGGAAAACGCCGTGCGCGAGATCAACGCCATCATGCTCGCCGAGCATTGCCGCCCGAGCGAGCGCATGGAGATATTGCAGTAAGATACCTAATTTAATTTATCAATCATGCCGCGCCGCGGCGAAAGGAAGTATACGACTATGATGCTCTATCCCGCTATGAACACCCTCACCAAGAATGTTCCAAACCGCTACCTGCTGGTCAACGTGGTCGCGCGCCGCGCCCGTCAGATCGCGGAGGACGCCGAGCTGGAGGGGATCCACCTGACCGAAAAGCCCGTCACCGAAGCCATCAATGAGGTCGCCGACGGCGAGATCACCGCGGCGGACATTGATACGCACATCAATAAGTAAGAACGAACGATTCGCCGGAGAGGGGGAGAAGCATGGAACAGCAGATCGCAAGGATCGCCCTCTCCGGCGTACCCTACAGTGCGGACAAGCTGTATTCCTACCTCGTCCCGCCCGAGCTGGCTGACGCCTGCCGCGCGGGCGTTCGTGTGAGCGTACCGTTTGGCCGCGGCAACCGCCGCACCGAGGGCTTTGTGCTCGAAACGCTGTGCGAAGCGACGGACAAGCCGCTCAAGCCGGTCTTTACCGTTCTGGACGAGCAGCCGTTGCTTGACGTGTCCCTGCTGCGCCTTGCCAAATGGATGAAGGCGCGCTATTTCTGCACGGTCTACGACGCGCTCAAGACCATTCTGCCCGCGGGCATCTGGTTCCGCTACCGCGAGACCTACCGCTTAGCAGACGGTGTACAGGAGAGCGACTTGTCAGCGCTTGCCGCGGCGAACCGAACGGATAAGCTGCTGCTTGAGGCCATCACCGCCCGCGGCGAGCTGGAGCGCAGCGAGCTCGAGGAGCTCGGCGGCGCGCAGACGATGAAGCGTCTCAAGCTCCTGTGTGAGCAGGGCGTGCTGTACTCCGAGACGACGGCCATCCGGCAGATCAGCGACAAGTCGGTGCGCATGGTGAGCCTTGCCGTGAGCGCGGAGGACGCGCTCGCCGCAGTCGAGCCAAAGCGCCGCAGCGCGCCTCTGCGCTATGCGGCGGTCGAAATGCTCTGTGCGCAGGGCACGCTCTCCTCGTCGGATATCTGCTACTATACCGGCGCGTCGCTGCAAACGCTGCGCGGGCTGGAAAAGGCGGGCATCGTCTCCTTTGCCAAGCAGGAGGTCCTGCGTGTCAGCAGGCATGAGCCCGTTGAGATGGCCCTGCCCATCGTGCTCAATGACGAGCAGCAGCAAGCCTTTGACGGACTGCTGCCGCTCATTGCCCGCCGCGAGGCGGGAGCGGCGCTGCTGCATGGCGTGACCGCCAGCGGCAAGACGCAGGTGTATATCCGCCTCATTGAGGAAGCTCTGGCGATGGGCCGCACGGCGATGCTGCTCGTGCCGGAGATCGCGCTCACGCCGCAGATGATGGCGAAATTTACCACCTATTTCGGCGAGAACGTCGCCATGCTCCACAGCGGACTTCAGCTGACGGAGCGCTACGACCAGTGGAAGCGCATCCGCCGCGGTGACGTGCGGGTCGTGCTCGGCACGCGCAGCGCGGTGTTCGCGCCGCTGCCGGATCTCGGACTTATCATCATGGATGAGGAGCAGGAGCCGACCTACTGCTCGGAAAACCCGCCGCGCTACCATACGCGCGATGTCGCGCAGTTCCTCTGCGCGCAGAGCGGCGCGCTGCTGCTGCTCGGCTCGGCGACGCCGACGGTCGAGACGATGTATTACGCGCGGGAAGGACGCTATCAAGTTTTCCCGCTTTACAGACGCTACAATGAAAAAGCGCTCCCCGAGGTGCTCATCGCCGATTTGCGCGACGAGCTTCGCGCGGGGAACGAGACCGCCGTCAGCGAACCGCTCCGCTCCGCGCTGGAGGAAAATCTCGCCCGCGGCGAGCAGAGCATTCTCTTTCTCAACCGCCGCGGCAACAGCCGGATGCTGCTGTGCGGTGAGTGCGGTGAGGTGTCCGAGTGCCCGCGCTGCAGCGTTCCGATGACCTATCACAGTGCGAACGGACGGCTGATGTGCCATTACTGCGGCCACAGCGAACCGGCCTATGAACGCTGCCCGCAATGCGGCGGCATCATGAAGCACATCGGCACCGGTACGCAGAAGGTCGAGGAGGAGTTGCACGCTCTGTTCCCCGGAGCGAAGGTCCTGCGTATGGACACCGACACGGTCGGCGCGTCGCATGGGTACGAAAAGCTTCTGCGGCAGTTTGAAGAAGAAAAGATCCCGATCCTGCTCGGCACCCAGATGGTCGCCAAGGGCCTGGATTTTGAGAACGTCACGCTGGTCGGCGTCCTCTGCGCCGACGCTTCGCTCTATATCGACAACTACCGCGCGCCGGAGCGCACCTTCAGCCTGCTCTCGCAGGTCGTGGGCCGCGCGGGCCGCGGCAGCAAGCAGGGCAGAGCGATCATTCAGACCTTCACGCCGGAAAACGAGGTCATCCGCGCGGCGGCCGCACAGGATTACGACGCGTTCTACGAAAGCGAGATCCGGATGCGGCGCTTGCGCCGCTATCCGCCGTTCGCCGACCTCTTCTCCTTTACCGTGACCGGCGCGGACGAGAGCCGCGTCATCCGCGCGGCAAAGGCGCTGCGCGACGCGCTCGGCTACGCCGTCGAACGGCGCGAGGAACTCAAGCCGCTGAGCATTGAGGTGCTCGGTCCTGCCGGGGCGAGCGTGGTGAAGGTCAACAACCGCTACCGCTACCGTGTTTTTCTCGTCGGCAAGGGCTGTCCGGCGCTGCGCCGTCTGGTGGCGGAATATCTCTATGCGTTTTATCAACACAAGGAAAACCGCGGTCTCGACATTTTTGCCGACTGCAATGCGATACAATAGGAGGAACTGCTATGGCCATTCGTGAGATCAGAAAAAAAGGTGACCCGTGCTTGGAGAAGGTCTGCCACCCGGTGACGGAGTTCAATGAGCGTCTGCACCTGCTGCTGGACGATATGCGTGAAACGCTGGAGGAGTCCGGCGGCGTCGGGCTTGCCGCGCCGCAGGTCGGCATCCTGCGCCGCGTGTGCATCGTGGAGGACAGCGAGGGCGAGATCATCGAGCTCGTGAACCCCGAGATCGTTAAGGCTGAGGGCGAGCAGACCGGCCTAGAGGGCTGCCTGAGCCTGCCCGGCCGCTGGGGCATCGTCACCCGTCCCTACACCGTGCGCGTGCGTGCGCAGGACCGCGACGGCGCGACCTTCGAGGTCGAGGATGAGGACATCACCGCCCGCTGCTTCTGCCACGAGATCGAGCATCTGGACGGACACCTGTTCAGTGAGCACTGCGACCGCCTGCTCACCGACGAGGAGCTGGAGCAGTATCTCAAGGAGCACGAGGACGAGTACGAAAGGGAAGACGACGAATGAGGATCGTATTCATGGGAACGCCCGACTTCGCAGTCGCGTCGCTCCGCCGTCTGGTGGAGGACGGGCATGAGGTCGTCGGCGTATTCACCCAGCCGGACAAGCCCAAAAACCGCGGCATGAAGCTGACCTTCTCACCTGTGAAGGAATATGCCTTAACACAAGCCCTGCCGGTCTATCAGCCGCTCAAAATGCGTGACGGGGAAGCGCTCGGCATATTGCGGGAGCTTGCGCCCGAGCTGATCGTGGTCGCGGCCTACGGAAAGATCCTGCCGCAGGAGATCCTGGACCTGCCGCAATACGGCTGCATCAACGTTCACTCCTCGCTTCTGCCGAAGTACCGCGGCGCCGCGCCCATCAACTGGGCGATCCTGAACGGCGAGCGTGTCACCGGCGTTTCCATCATGTATATGGTTGTAGCGCTCGACGCGGGCGATGTCATCCGCACGGTCTCGACCGAGATCGGTGAGCGCGAGGACGCCGCGGCGCTGACGCTGCGGCTCTCTGAGCTTGGCGCGCAGGCGCTGAGCGAGACGATCCCGACGCTTGCGGACGGCACGGCGAAGCGCACGCCGCAGGACGAGTCGGCGTTCACCTACGCGCCCATGCTCGACCGCTCGCTTTCGCCAATCGACTGGACGAGGAGCGCGCGGGAGATCGACTGCCAGGTGCGCGGTCTCATTCCGTGGCCCTGTGCCGCGACGAGCGTGGACGGGAAGAGCGTCAAGGTCTACGAGACCCTTTCCGGGGAAATGACCGCCGACGCGCCCGGCACGATGCACGCGGTCAAGCGCGGCCTTTCCGTCGCCTGCGGCGACGGCAGGAGCCTCATCATCACACAGCTTCAGGCGGAGGGCGGCAAGCGCATGGCGGCTGCCGACTATCTGCGCGGTCACCCGCTCAAAACAAACGGCTAAAGGGGAGAGCTTATGCCTTACTATTCTTACGGCTACGGTTACGATTCGGCCAACCTGATCTACCTCATTCTGCTGGTCCCGGTCCTGCTGCTGTCGCTCTATGCGCAGGCGGCGGTCAGCGGCAATTTCTTGCGTTACAGCAAGGTGACGAATCGCCGCGGACTGACCGGCGCGCAGGCGGCGGCCGGTGTGCTGCGCGCGCACGGCATCACAGACGTCGGCATTGCCCGCTGCTCAGGCAAGCTGACCGACCACTACGATCCGCGCAATAACACCATCTTTCTCTCCGACTCCGTTTACGATGCCGCCACGGTCGCGGCGGTCGGCGTTGCCGCGCATGAGGCGGGACACGCGGTGCAGTACGCCGTGGGCTATGGTCCCGTCAAGCTGCGCAGCGCCATTGTGAAAACGACGCAGTTCAGCTCACAGGCCTCGTTCATCATTCTGATGCTCGGCCTTGTGCTCTACAGCCAGCCGATCCTGCTGCTTGGCATTGTCCTCTTCGGCGTGGTCGCGTTCTTCCAGCTCGTCACGCTGCCGGTGGAGTTCAACGCCTCCCACCGCGCGCTCGAAACGCTGGAGGGTGAGCATATCTTGGAGGACGAGGAGATGGCCGGTGCACGGAAGGTGCTCCGCGCCGCGGCGCTGACCTATGTCGCCGCGCTGCTCTCGTCGCTTTTGCAGCTCCTGCGCTACGTTTTGATCTTCCTCAACCGCTCCGGGAATCGCCGCGGAGGGCGCCAATGAGAGTCGACCGTGCAAGAGAAGCGGCGCTGGACGCGCTGGCGGCCTGCCGCCGGAACGGCGCGTGGATCGACGGCGCGCTCAAGCAGGTGCTCAAGCGGGACGGGCTTTCCGGCCGCGATGCAGCCTTTGCCAGCCGCATTGCCTACGGCGTGATGCAAAGCCGCATTTACCTTGACCGCTGTCTGGCGCGCTGCCTGACGCAGAGGCCCGAAAAGCTCGAGCCGCTGCTGCTGGATATCCTCCGCATCGGCGCGTATCAGATCCTTTTTATGGACAAGGTACCGGTCAATGCCGCCGTGAATGAGGCGGTGGAGATGGCGAAGGCGCACAAGCTATCCCGCGCGGCGGGACTGGTGAACGCGGTGCTGCGCAATGTGGACCGCAGAAGGGGAGAGCCGCTTGCCTTTGCGGACGAGCTTGAAGCGCTCTCCGTACAGACGAGCCACCCGCGTGCGCTCGTCGAGCGCATGGTCGGCCTGCTCGGCGCGGAGGAGGCGGAAGCCTTTCTCCGCGCGGACAATGAGCCGGTCCCGACCACCATTCAGACCAACACGCTCAAAACGACCGCGAAGCGGCTCCGTGCCTCGCTGGAGGATGAGGGCGTAACCGTGGAGCCGCACCCGTGGCTTGCGGACTGCTTCACCATTTCCGGCACCGGCGATCTGGAAGGTCTGCGCGCGTGGCGCGAGGGCTGGTTCACGGTGCAGGATGCCGCGGCGAAGCTGACGGCTTTGGCTGCCGCGCCGAAGGCGGGGAGCTTTGTCATCGATACCTGCGCCGCCCCCGGCGGGAAGTCCTTCGCCATGGCGATGTGCATGGAAGGGAAAGGACACATTCTCTCCTGCGATATGGAGGAGCACAAGCTACGGCTCATGGAGGCCGGTGCGGAGCGGCTGGGGATCGAGTGCATGGAGGTCCGCTTGGTCGATGGCCGTGTCTGCGATGAAGCGCTTGCGGAGAAGGCGGACGTCGTCGTCTGCGACGTACCGTGCTCCGGGCTCGGCATCATCCGCAAGAAGCCGGATATTCGCTATAAGGACATGGCTTCGCTCGCGGGTCTGCCCGCGATCCAAAGCGCCATTCTGGACAACGCCTCACGCTATGTCCGGCGCGGCGGGACGCTCGTTTACTCCACCTGCACGGTGCTTCCCGAGGAAAACGAGCGGGTGACGGATGCGTTTCTCCGCGCGCACCCGGACTTTACTTACGATACCTTTGCGCTGCCCGGTCCCATCGGCACAGTTGAGGGACACATCACGCTCTGGCCGCAGCGCCACGGGACGGACGGCTTTTATATCTGCCGCATGACGCGCAAGGAATGAGGATGACGATGACCGATATCAAATCCATGACACAAGAGGAGATCACCGACGCGCTGCGCGCGATGGGCGAGCCTGCCTTCCGCGGCAAGCAGGTGTTCTCCTGGCTCCATAAGGGTGCGACCGACTTTGCGGAGATGAACAATCTCTCCAAGCCCCTGCGAGAAAAGCTCGGCAAGGAGTTTACCATTACAGCGCCGACCGTCGCCCGCAAGCAGGTTTCCCGGCTCGACGGCACCGTCAAATACCTCTGGGAGCTGCGCGACGGCAACTGCATCGAGACGGTGCTCATGAGCTATCACCACGGCAACACTGTCTGCATCTCCTCGCAGGTCGGCTGCCGGATGGGCTGCAAATTCTGCGCCTCCACCATAGCCGGCAAGGTAAGAGACTTAACACCGTCGGAGATGCTTGACCAGGTGCTCTTTACCCAGCTGGATTCGGGAAAGGATATCTCCAACATCGTTCTCATGGGCATCGGCGAGCCGCTGGACAATCGTGCGAACGTGCTGCGCTTTCTGCAGCTCGTGAATCACCCGGAGGGGCTGAACATCGGAATGCGCCACATCTCGCTTTCCACCTGCGGCATCGTACCCGGCATCGACGCGCTTGCGGAGGAAAACCTGCAGCTCACGCTTTCCGTTTCGCTCCACGCGCCGGACAGCGCGACGCGCAGCCGCATCATGCCGGTCAACAACGCCTACGACGTGGAGGAGCTGTTCGCCGCCTGCCACCGCTATTTTAAGAAAACCGGCCGCCGCATCTCGTTTGAGTACGCGATGATCGACGGCGTGAACGACCATGACTGGCAGGCCGACCTGCTCGCCGAGCGCATCCGCGGGATGCCGGGGCACGTCAATCTGATCCCGCTCAACGACGTGGTCGAAAGCGAGTTCAAGCCCAGCCGCCGCGTCGCGGCATTTCAGAAGCGGTTGGAGTCCCACGGCCTGACGGCGACGGTGCGCCGCAGTCTCGGCGGGGATATCGACGCCTCCTGCGGCCAGCTTCGCCGCAAGGAGATGGAGGCAAAGGAGAGAGGACAATGAAAGCCTGCGGCATCACGGACGTTGGACTGCAGCGTCACGAAAATCAGGATACCTTTGCCGTGGAGCGCGGCGCGGCGGACGGTCAGCTCATTGCGGTCGTGTGCGACGGCATGGGCGGCGAGAACTGCGGGCAGATCGCCAGCAGCCTTGCGGTCCGCGTCTTTCTCGACGAGCTGCACGCAGTCCTGCGCGCGGATATGACGACGGAGCAGCTGCGCGAAGCGGTGTCATTCTGCGTTTCCAAAGCAAATGCTGCCGTCAACCGCCACGCGCAGGAGCATACGGAGTGTCACGGCATGGGGACGACGCTCGTCTCCGCCGTGACGAACGGCTCCGGCGCGGTCATCTGCAACGTCGGCGACAGCCGTGCCTACCGCGTCGGCGCGGAGAGGCTCGAGCGCATCACACGCGATCATTCGGTGGTCGAGGGCTTGATCGAAAGCGGCAATATCACCGCCGAGCAGGCGCGCACGCACCCCAACCGCAACCTCATCACCCGCGCGCTCGGCCCTGAGGAGCATATCGAGTGCGACGTGTACGATGTGACGCTCGGCGCGGACGAGCGGCTGCTGCTCTGCTCGGACGGGCTGGTCGTCACCGCCACGGACGAGGAGATGTACGAGGCGGTCGGCCGGGGCGATACGCCGGAGGAGAGCCTTGAGCACCTGCTCGAGCTTTCCAAACAGCGCGGCGCGCCGGATAACGTTACCGCTGTGCTGCTCTATCAAGAGTGAGAAAGGAGGGCGCATAGATGGATCAAATGATCGGAAGAATGCTGGACAACCGCTATGAGCTGCTTGAGCTGATCGGCAGCGGCGGCATGGCAATGGTCTATAAGGCCAAGTGCCACCGGCTCAACCGCCTTGTGGCGGTCAAGGTATTGAAAAGCGATTTCGCGAGCGACGCGGATTTCCGCCGCCGCTTCTACGATGAATCCCAGGCCATCGCGATGCTCTCCCACCCGAACATCGTTTCGGTCTATGACGTGTCGCGCTCCTCGCCGGAGTACATCGTCATGGAGCTCATCGACGGCATCACGCTCAAGCAGTATATGGAGCGGCGCGGGCGTCTGAACTGGCGCGAGTCGCTGCATTTCATCACACAAATTATGAAGGGGTTGAGCCACGCGCATTCGCGCGGCATCGTCCACCGCGACATCAAGCCGCAGAACATCATGGTGCTGCGCGACGGCAGTGTCAAGGTCACGGACTTCGGCATCGCCTGTCTTTCCAACTCCGCCAACACCATGACGCAGGAGGCGCTCGGCTCCGTCCACTACATCTCGCCCGAGCAGGCGAAGGGCAACCGCCCCGACGCGCGCTCGGATATCTACTCCGCCGGCGTCGTGCTCTATGAGATGCTCACGGGCCGCCTGCCCTTTGAGGGCGACAGCGCCGTGTCCGTCGCGATCCAGCATTTAAGCAGCGTGCCGCTCTCCCCGCGGGAGATCGACCCCGACGTGCCCGAGGCGCTGGAAAAGATCTGCATGAAGGCGATGGCCTCGGACATCGACCGCCGCTATCCGACGGCGGACGCCATGCTCGCCGACCTGGAGGAGTTCCGCAAGAACCCCGACGTAGACCTTGATTTCAGCATCGAGGATCTGCGCCGCCCCGATACCGACGAGCCGACGCAGTATATCCCCGCCGTGCAGGCAGTCACGCCGAAGCGGGAGGAGCCGCAGGAGGACGAGCCGGTCGACGAGAAAAAAACGCAGAAAATGCTCCTGCTGGCCGGCGGCATCGCGCTGGCCGCGGTGATCGTGTTCGCTCTGTGGAACGTCATCATGGGCAGCTTCCGAAAGGAGCCTGTGCAGACGGAGTTCACCGTGCCGAACCTCCTCGGCATGACCATTGAGGAGGCCGAGGCCGACGAGCGGGTGAAGGGCATCTTCACCATTACGGAGATGGGCAGCCGCGCGAGCAGCGAGTACGCGGAGGGTCAGATCGTTGAGCAGACGCCTGCGGCCGACAACGTGGTGCGCAGCAACCGCGAGATCCAGGTCTTTGTCAGCACCGGCGAAAAGACCGAGCCGATGCAGAGCGTCACGGGACTGGAGTGGCGCAGCGCGAAGATCATTCTTGACGACCTTGGGCTTGACCTGCAGTATAACTGGAAGGACGAGTATTCCGACTCCATCACCTCCGGCTGTGTCATTCGCACGGAGCCGGCAAAGGGAGAGATGCTCCGTCAGGGAGATGTTCTGCTGCTCTACCGCAGCAAGGGACCCGAGCCGAAGCCGGTCACGGTGATCTCCTTCCTCACCTATGAGCAGACGACGGCGGTGGAGGAGGCCGAGACGCTCGGCCTGAAGGTCACCGTGAAGCACGTTTACAGCGACGCGCTTGCGGGCACCGTCGTTGAGCAGAGCATCGCGCAGGATACGGTCGTCACCACCGGCGCCGAGATCGTGCTCACCGTCAGCGACGGGCCCGATCCTTCCGTTTCCAGCACAGAGGGGATCCCCCCGGAGGCGGCGTGAGAGGACGGATCAAAAAGGCCCTCAGCGGCTTTTACTACGTCGATACCGGCGAGGAGGTCGTGACCTGCCGCGCACGCGGGCGCTTCCGTAAGGAGGGCGTTTCGCCGCTTGTCGGCGACCGCGTGGAGATCACGGTATCCGGCACGGAGGGCATGGTTGATGCCATCGGGCCGCGGCGCAATGTTTTTTCGCGTCCGGCGGTCGCCAACATCGACCAGCTCGTGATCGTGGCGTCGAACGCCATCCCGCAGACCGATCCGTATCTCATCGACCGCATGACCGCCATCGCCGCGCTGAAGGGCTGCGAAGTCCTGATCTGCATCAACAAATCGGACCTTGACCATGCCGACGAGCTGTGTGCCATCTATGAAAAGGCGGGACTTCCGTTTCTGCTCACAAGCGCCGAAACGGGGGAGGGCATTGCCGAGCTGCGGGAGCGTATTTCCGGCAAGCTGTCTGCCTTTACAGGCAATTCTGGCGTTGGGAAATCGAGCCTGCTCAATGCGCTCGACCCACGCTTTTCCGTGCAGGTCGGCGAGGTCAGTCAGGCGCTCGGACGCGGACGCCACACCACGCGCCATGTGGAGCTGTATACCCTCTCCGGCGGCGCGGAGATCATCGACACGCCCGGCTTTTCCTCCTTTGATACCGACGAGCTTGGGCTTGCGCTGAAGGAGCGGCTGCCGGAGACCTTTTTGGACTTCGCGCCCTATCTGGACGGCTGCCGCTTCGTTGGCTGCAGCCACACGAAGGAAAAGGGCTGCGCCGTTTTGGAGGCCGTGCGGGCAGGGAAGCTCTCCGCCTCGCGGCACGCGAGCTATCTGCGGCTCTACAACGAGCTCAAGGACCTGCGGGAGTGGAGCAGCAAATGAAGAAGCGAAAGCGGCGGGATTTCCCGCCGCTTTTTCCATGCCCGCGGGGCACGGGACAACGCCGCGCGGTATATACTGTAGCATCAGGCGTGACGGGAAGGAGGTGCGGCCATGTGGGGCAGGAACTGGTGCTGTCTGGGCATCTGCGCGCTGGCGCTGGGACTGGCGATCTTCATCGTTGCCATTTTTCCGGTGGGCTTTCTGATGTTTCTGGTCGCGTTGCTTCTCGTCGTCTGCGGCTGGGGCTGTATCCGGAGGAGGTGAGCGGATTTGAAGATCGTGGTGTGGAAGTCGCCCAAGGCCCTGTGCGGCGTGCTGCGGCTGCTGTTCGGGATCAAAGACGGGCAGGAATAAAGCGGTCCTTTGGCGCATAGAGTGAAGCAAAACCGTGCCAAAGGAGAGGACTGCCATGGAGCTTGAACTGTGCAAAGAGACGTATTCCTGTTATGAGGCTCTGCCGCCGCTTGTGGAGACGCGCGAGCAGAGCACCGAGACCATCGTCCCCGATTACTGCCCCGACATCGCGCGCATCGTGGAGGGCAGCGGCTGCCTCTTCGTGCGCAGCCGCGAGATTGCGGACGGGCGCGTGAGCGTTTCCGGCTCGCTGCGCGTGACGCTTTTGTACATAGCCGACGGCAGCGGCGGGCTCAAGAGCTTTTCGTACACGCTTCCCGTCGAGGAGACGCTGGACGGACGGCTGCGCGAGGGCTGCACCGAGGCGAGCGTGAGCGGCTGCGTCAGCGCGCTGGAGGTCCGCGCGCTCAACCCGCGCAAGATCATGACGCGTGCCGCTGTCGAGCTGACCGTTACGCCTTACTGCGCCGCGCAGCTCACGGCCTGCGGCGATGTGACGCAGCGGGCGGAAAACGGCATTGAGACGCTGTGCGAGACGCAGGAGGTCTCGATCATCAAGGCGCTGCGCAGCAAGGACTTTGTGTTCTCCGACGACCTCGTGCTCTCGAGCAGTAAGGAGCCGGCGGCGGAGCTGCTGCGCGAGAGCGCGTCTGTCCGCACGACGGAGTGCCGCCTGATCGGCGGCAAGATCATCCTCAAGGGCGTTGTCTGCGTGGAGGTCCTCTATCTCTCGGAGAGCGGGACCATCTGCAGCGCCGCCGCGGAGCTGCCCTTTTCCCAAATCGTCGAGGGCGTCGAGGACGCGGACGAGAACACCTCTGCCGAGGCGATGCTGTGCCTGACCGGCGCGGAGCTGCGCATCGGCGGCGAGAGCGGCGACGCGCGCACCATCTCCGCAAAGCTCTTCCTGCACGCCTTTGTCGTGCTGCGCCAAAGGCTCTGCCTGCGCTGCATCACCGACCTTTACAGCACGAGCTGCGAGCTCTCCGCGCAGATGCAGACGCTTGAGCTGTGCGGCGGCGTTGAGACCGTCACGCAGGAGCAGAACGTCCGCGAGCAGATCGAGACCGGTGTGGAGGTATCTGCGGTGCTGTGCGCCGAGGTCCATTTCGGCAGCGTCAGTCTGGTGCAGGAGGAGAGCACGGCAAACGTGCGCTGCACGGCGATCCTCCGTGTGCTCTATCTCGACGAGGGCGGCGCGCCGCTGATGGTCGAGCGCCGCACCGAGGTCGCCGCGCGCATTGCTGTTCCGGAGGGCTGTACCGCCGCGGTCCGCAGCGTGACGGCCTGCGAGGTCAACGCCGCCGCGACGGCGGACGGCATCGAGGTGCGCTTCCCGGCGCTCTTTACCCTCGAATGTACCCGCCGCTGCCGCTGCGCCTGCCTGTGCGCGCTCAAGGCGGAGCCGCAGCAGGAGAGCGGCGGCAGGCAGCCGACACTCGTACTGCGTGCCATGGGCGCGCAGGAACGGCTCTGGGATCTCGCCAAGGCCTACCGCACGACGGTTGCCGAGATCCTCACCGCCAACGAGCTTTCCGCCGAGGCTGACGCGCCGGACGGCGAGATGCTGCTCATTCCGTGCCGCCGCTGAATATTTCCCGGGAAAAGAGCCGTGAGGCTCTTTTTCTTTTTTGGCTTGTCATACCCCGCGCGGAGCGCTCATATAGTGAAGCAAGAACGGTGAGGATTCGGAGGAGATCGCTATGACCACAAATACCGGCATCTATCAGGACATCGCCACGCGCACGGCGGGCGACATCTATATCGGCGTCGTCGGCCCGGTGCGCGCCGGCAAATCGACCTTCATCAAGCGCTTCATGGAAACGCAGATCATCCCGAACATCGACAATGTCTACCGCCGCGAGCGCGCCAAGGATGAGCTGCCGCAGAGCGGCAGCGGCCGCACGGTGATGACCTCCGAGCCGAAGTTCGTGCCCGAGGAGGCCGTGGACATCGCGCTCGATGAGGGCGCGAGCTGCTCCGTGCGGCTCATCGACTGCGTGGGCTACATGGTCCCCGGCGCGGCGGGACAGCTCGACGGCGACAGCCCCCGCATGGTCACGACGCCGTGGGCCGACCATCCGGTCACGATGGCGGAGGCGGCGGAGCTGGGCACGACGCGCGTGATCCGCGAGCATTCGACCATCGGCATCGTCATTACGACCGACGGCAGCATCACGGACATTCCGCGCGAGGACTACCTCGAGGCCGAGGGACGTGTCATCCGTGAGCTGCAGGAGATCGGCAAGCCTTTTCTCGTGTTGCTCAACGCCGTTGACCCGAAATCAAGCAGAGTTCAGGCGATGGCAAGTGATATTGCTTCACACTATGGCGTGTGCTGTCTGCCGGTCAACTGCCTGGAGCTGGACGACGCGGCGGTGGGAGATATCCTCAAGGCGATCCTCTACGAGTTCCCGCTGACCGAGCTGGAGCTTCATATCCCGGCATGGGTCCTGGCGCTGCCCGCCGACCATGCCATCAAGCTCGGCCTTTACCGCAGCATCCGCGAGGGCGCCAAGGGACTGCACCGCATCCGCGAGGTCGCGCCCGCGGTGGACGCCATGTGCGCCTACGAGGGCATCAGCGGCGCAAAGGTCAACGCCATCTCGCTCGGCAGCGGCACCGCCAGCGCAGAGCTTCAGCTCCCGCGGGCGCTGTTCTATCAGACGCTTAGCGAGCAGTCCGGCTTTGATGTGGCGGACGACGGCGACCTCATGCGTCTGCTCACGGAGCTTTCCGCCGTCAAGGCGGACTACGACAAGGTATCCTCCGCCATTCGGGACGCCCGCGAAACGGGCTACGGCGTGGTCGTGCCGACGGTCGACGAGCTCATTTTGGAGGAGCCGGAGATCATGAAGCAGGGCGGCCGCTACGGTGTGCGGCTCAAGGCCAGCGCGCCGAGCATCCATATGATCCGCGCGAACATCGAAACGACCGTTTCGCCCATCGTCGGCAACGAAAAGCAGAGCGAGGACATGGTCAATTATCTGCTGCAGGAGTTCGAGGGCGACACAGCGAAGATCTGGCAGTCGAATATCTTCGGGCGCAGCTTCCACGAGATCGTCAGCGAGGACCTGCAGGCCAAGCTCAAGCGGATGCCGGACGACGCGCGCGCAAAGCTCCGCCAGACGCTCGAGCGCATCATCAACGAGGGCAGCGGCGGCCTCATCTGCATCATTCTATGAAAATTGCGAAGAGAGGGGAGACACCCCTCTCTTTCTTACATTTTGTAACCAAAATGTTTCCGCTTTGTAACTTGTGTTTCCAATCGCTTCATGCTATACTGTTTACATAACGAAGAAAGAGAGAGGTACCATGAAAAGGAAGCTCGCCCTGCCCGTATTCTTGCTCGCTGCCGTATTGTGTGCCGTGTGGTCCTTTATCGAAGCGAAGCAGCCGACGCCGGCATCGCTGCGGAAGCAGCTTATCGACGCGTTGGATTCGGTTGACGCCGTTTCCTTTCAACCTGACCGCCTTGACAGTAATCACGCCGAAGGTCCTGTCACCGACGCGAAATACGTGGAGGAGATATGCGCCCTGCTCCGCCAGCTCGAGCCGGCGGACGACGTCGTGTGGCCTGCCGAGGAGGAACAGTATCTTTTTTCCAAGGCGTCCTTTGTGCTGCTTTCCGGCCATGGCAGCGAGGAACTGACGACGGCGGACGGCACGGCAGAAACGCCGCGCTGCTATATCCTGAACGACCGCGGCAATGACCGTACCCTGCTTTTTGTACATAACGGAAGCCGAAGCTATGAAAATAAGGATTTCCGGCTCATCGGCGCGCTGCCGTTCACCGGTCTTGACTATACCATCGCGATGGATCAGAAATTGCAGAGCCGCACCGGCTCCGAGATCCTCATGCTGACCGAGAAGGTCAGCGGTCAGACCGTCACGCTGAGGGTCTACGAGTTGGATGAGGATGGCTATGCGCGCTACGCGCTCTTTGGCGCAGACGGTACGGAGATCGACATACCGTTCGGCGTGGGTCGCCGCACTTGGATTGGGGAGGACGAGGCCGCCGAGAAGGTCTCCCTGACCGTGCGGGATGATGTGCTCGGCTTCCCGGGCTTCGAGCTTGAAACGGTCCAAGGCGGGCGCATGACAGTTCGTTACTTCTATGCGCTGACGGAGCAGGGCTTCGTCTATGCGGGAGAAGCCTTTGGCCATGGCTTTGATGATACAGAGTGGGGCGACGGCGTGTGGCCGCTCGACCTTACGGGCGACGGGCGCAGCGAGCTGGTCACGCGCAGCACCTTTGGCACCGGCGTACCGCACGTTTTTGTCTACCGCTGGAACGCAGCGGAGGGAATCTCGCAGCACAGCGGCATAGACTGGGAGAAGGCGGACGCACAGCTTGCGAAGCTGAGCGCGCCGCTTGGCTCGGTCGCGCGGGCGGAGACCTATCACGCGGAGGATAACACCGTCACGCTGACGCTCTACACGGAAAACGGCACAAAGGAAACGACGCTGCCGCTCACCACGGATATTCTCGGCGAGTGGTTCACAAACGTCTGATTGGAAGATACAAAAAAGGAACCGATCCTGCGGATCGGTTCCTTTTTCTTGCTGCATAGAACCTTACTTCGCCAGCACCTTTTTGAGCTTTGCGAAGCGGGGGAGAGAATCCTCCTTCGGCAGCTTCGGCTCGCCCTGAATGAGTGGCAGGGCATAGTCGATGAAGTCGTGCGTCACGCCGTTGCCTTCGGCGTTGATCCACTCCTGTGGCACCTTCTTCTCGGCGTTTGCCACCTCGGTGAGCGGCAGCAGCTTCGTCTTGCAGGCGTAGCGACCGTTGACCGTGCCGCGCTCGAAGGCGACCATCTTATCGGTGATGCCCGCGACGGCGTTCTCCACCGCCGCACGGCCCGCCATGACGGCCTCCTCAATGTCGGTCTCGCTGGCGAGGTGCGCGCCGCAGCGCTGGAGCAGGGAAAGCTCGATGCCGCGAACCTTCGCGCCGGTCTTCTGCTTCACAACGTCGGCAAGACGTGCGGCAAGACCGCCGAGCTGCGCGTGGCCGAAGCCGTCGGTCGCACTGGTCTTGGCCTCAGAAACGAAGCTGCCGTCGGCATAGTGGATGCCCTCGGAGACCGCGACCATGCAGTTGCCCTTTTCCTTGTAGACGCGCTCGACGTCGGCAAGGAATTTATCCATATCGAAGTCACGCTCGGGCAGGTAGATGAGGTCGGGGCCCGCACCGTATTCGGTAGCGAGCGCGGCGGCGGCAGTCAGCCAGCCGGCGTGGCGGCCCATGATCTCGATGATGCAGATCATACCGGTGTCGTACACGCGCGCGTCCTGATAGACCTCCATGCAGCTCGTGGCGATATACTTCGCGGCGCTGGCGTAGCCGGGGCAGTGGTCGGTGCCGAAGAGATCGTTGTCGATGGTCTTGGGAACGCCCATCACGCGGCACTCATAGCCGACCTTCTGCATATACTTGGAGATCTTGTTGCAGGTGTCCATGGAGTCGTTGCCGCCGTTGTAGAAGAAATAGCGGACATCATGCTTCTTGAACACCTCGAGAATACGCTTATAATCGGTGTCGTCCACATCGGGATCGGCGATCTTGTAGCGGCAGGAGCCGAGCGCGGAGGAGGGGGTGTACTTCAGCAGCTCCAGCTCGCGCGCGTCCTCCTTGCTCATGTCGAACAGGCGGTCGGCAAGCACGCCCTTGATGCCGTGCTCCGCGCCGTAGACGGCGGTGATGCAGTCGGAGTCAAGCGCCGTGCGGATCACGCCGTAGGCGCTGGCGTTGATGACAGAGGTCGGGCCGCCGGACTGACCGATGATGCAGGCGCCTTTCAATTCACTCATATCGTTTCTCCTTTGACGGTTTAAGCCTTACCGGCGCAGCCGAGCACGTCGACGAGCTTATGACGGACGAGCTCCTTGATGTTGGCGCGGGCGGGCTTGAGATACTCGCGGGGGTCGAACTTGTCGGGGTGCTCATCCATGAACTGACGGATGGTGCCGGTCATGGCGAGACGCAGGTCAGAGTCGATGTTGATCTTGCAGACCGAGAGCTTCGCAGCCTCGCGCAGCTGCTCCTCGGGCACGCCGATGGCATTGGGCATCTTGCCGCCGTGGTCGTTGATCATCTTCACATACTCCTGCGGGACGGAGGAGGAGCCGTGCAGCACGATGGGGAAGCCGGGCAGACGCTTGGAGACTTCCTTCAGAACGTCGAAGCGCAGCGGGGGCGGAACGAGGATGCCGTCGGCGTTGCGGGTACACTGCTCGGGCTTGAACTTGTAAGCGCCGTGGCTGGTGCCGATGGCGATGGCAAGAGAGTCGCAGCCGGTCTTGGAGACGAACTCCTCGACCTCCTCGGGATGGGTGTAGGACGCCTCGTGCGCCGCGACCTTGACCTCGTCCTCAATGCCGGCGAGGGTGCCGAGCTCGGCCTCGACGACCACGCCGTGGTCATGCGCGTACTCAACGACCTTCTTGGTGATCTCGATGTTCTCGGCAAAGGGCTTGGAGGAGGCGTCGATCATAACGGAGGTGAAGCCGCCGTCGATGCAGCTCTTGCAGGTCTCAAAGTCCGGGCCGTGATCGAGGTGCAGCACGATGGGGATGTCGGGGCAGCACTCCACGGCGGCCTCGACGAGCTTGACGAGGTAGGTATGGTTCGCGTAGGCGCGGGCGCCCTTGGAAACCTGAAGAATAACGGGAGCGTGTTCCTCCTGGCAGGCCTCGGTGATGCCCTGCACGATCTCCATGTTGTTGACGTTGAACGCGCCGATGGCGTAGCCGCCGTCATAAGCCTTCTTGAACATTTCGGTAGAGGTAACGAGTGGCATGATATCGTCTCCTTTTGTAAAGTTATTTCAAATGATTGGTACGTTTGGTACTACCTGTATTGTAGCACAGAAAACGGAAAATACAAGAGAAAAGTGAAAAATATTTCCTTAAAAAAGAGAGACAAAGTGTGTGCTTTGTCTCTCTTTCTCTCATCAGATGATGGCCTTGATCGTTGCGGCGATCTGATCGGCGGTCAGACCGTACTCGCGCAGCACGTCGGCTGCCTTGCCGGACTGGCCGAACTGATCGTTCACGCCGATCTTATGGAATTTGCAGTTGACCTTGCCCATGAGGACGTCCGCCACCGCGTCGCCCAAGCCGCCGATGACGCTGTGCTCCTCAACGGTGATGACCTTGCCGCACTTCTCCGCCCACGCAGTCACGCATTCGGCATCGATGGGCTTGATGGTGTGGACGTTGATGACGGCGGCGTCGATGCCGTCCTTGGCGAGCGCTTCCGCCGCCATGAGGGATTCATTGACCATCAGGCCCGTCGCGAAGATCGCGACATCCTTGCCTTCGCGCAGGACATTGGCCTTGCCGAGAACAAAGGGCTTGACCATGTTGCCCTCAAAAACAGGCGTGGCGAGGCGGGCGAGGCGCATATACACGGGGCCGTCGAAATCGGCGATCGCCATGGTCGCGGCCTTGGCCTCGTTCGCGTCGGCGGGGCAGAGGACCGTCATGCCCGGAATGACGCGCATGAGCGCAAGGTCCTCGATGCACTGATGGCTGCCGCCGTCCTCGCCGACGCTCACGCCGGCGTGGGTGGCGCAGATCTTGACGTTGAAGTGCGGATAGGCAACGGAGTTGCGGATCTGCTCGTAGGCCCGGCCGGCCGCGAACATCGCGAAGGTGGAGCAGAAGGGAACGAGACCCATCGTGCTCATGCCGGCGGCGGCGTCGACCATGTTGGCCTCGGCAATGCCGAAGTTGTAGAATTTCTCGGGGTGCGCCTTGGCGACCTTGCAGGTCTGGGTCGCGTTGGCAAGGTCGGCGTCGAGCACGACGACCTTATCGTTCTTTTCCACCAGCTCGATCAGCGCTTCGCCGTAAGCCTGGCGGGTCGCAATTTTATCAGCCATGTTCGTTAACCCTCCAATTCCTTCAAAGCCTGATCGCGCTGCTCGGCGTTGGGCGCCTTGCCGTGCCAGCCGACCTGATTTTCCATGAACGAAACGCCCTTGCCCTTGACCGTGTGGGCGAGGATCGCCTTGGGCTTGCCGGGCATCGTCGGCTTCGAGAGCGCGGCCTCCACCGCGTCGAGATCGTTGCCGTCCGGCAGCTCCACAAGGTCAAAGCCGAACGCGCGCAGCTTTGCGCCGAGGTCGCCGAGGCTCATGACCTGATCGTTCGAGCCGTCGATCTGCAGACCGTTGTTGTCGATGATGACGGTGAGGTTGTCCAGCTTATAGTGGGCGGCGGCCATGTAAGCCTCCCAGATCTGCCCCTCCTGACTCTCGCCGTCGCCGACGAGGGCAAAGACCTTCGTATCCTTGCCGAGGTGCTTGGCGCCGAGCGCCATGCCGACGGCGATGGACACGCCCTGACCGAGCGAACCGGTGGAGGCGTCCACGCCCGGGACCTTTTTGGCGTCGGGGTGGCCCTGCAGGATGGAGTGGAGCTGACGGAAGTTCGCGTATTCGTCGCGGGAGATGAAGCCCTTGGCGGCAAGCACCGCATAATAGCACGGCGCCGCGTGGCCCTTGGAGAGCACAAAGCGGTCGCGGTCGGGATCGTGCGGATTGCTGGGATCGACGCGCATGTGGTTGAAGAAAACGCTGGTCATCAGCTCGACGGCCGAAAGGGAGCCGCCGGGATGGCCGCTGCCGGCATTGGCCGTCATCGTGATGATGTCGCGGCGCACCTGACGGCAGACCTTGGAAAGCTCTTGCGTGTTCATGGAAGACCTCCTTGCAAAATTTCATTCGCTCAATTTGACAGTATACCGAAATATGGACGCAAAGTCAATTCATTCCTACGACATATTGTGGCCGATTTCCGCCTTTTTGCATACATTGGGAGAGGGGAGGGGAGAGGCCATGCTCGCTTTACTGCCATACGACCGTGCCGCGGCGGTGCGCTATGCGCACATCTGGGCGTACGGGCGCAATCCGCGCTATTATGATTACGAAAGCATCGGCGGCGACTGCACGAATTTTGCGTCCCAATGCATCTATGCCGGTGCGGGTGTGATGAACGACACGCCGACCTTTGGCTGGTACTACATCAATGCCAACGACAAAGCGCCCGCGTGGACGGGCGTGGAGTATCTCCATAATTTTCTCACGCGCCGCACGCCGTCCGCCGGCCCGTTTGCAGGGGAAGTCTCACCGGAGCGCATCCGGCCGGGCGATATCGTGCAGCTCTCGTTCGACGGCGCCGGCTGGCAGCATTCGCCGGTCGTCGTGGCGGCGGACCGTCCGCGCAGCTATGCGGACATCCTCGTCGCCGCGCACAGCTTCGACGCCGATGACCGCCCGCTGTCCACCTATGAATTTGTCCGTGCGCGCTTCCTGCACATCGGCGGCGTATACCGGCAGGGATGATTGACAGAGACGGAAAAAGACAATAAAATTTTTGAGCCGGTGAGATATTGGCGGACTCTTAGCCGTTCTATTGGCAGAAACACCGTTCACGAAGCGGAGGGAGCTCATGGTTACCTGGATGACGATGCCCGAGGATCAGACCGAGCGGGAAAAATTTCTGCGGCTCTATGGGGCGTGTGAGAAAAGAGTATACGCCGCGGCATTTCGGGTGCTGCGTGATCCTGCGCCGACCGAGGACGCTGCTCAGCAGGCGTGGCTCCGCCTTCTGCAAAGCTGGGAGCGTGTCTCAACGTTCGGCTTGGAGGAGGCGTGCGGCTATGCGGTCACGGTCGCAAAGAACGCGGCCATCGACCTGCTGCGCGCACAGCGGCACACGGTATCCTTTTCGGATGAATGGGAACCGCCCGCGCCGACGGACAGCGCAGGGGAATACGCCTACCTTGTCTCGCTCGTACGGGCGCTGCCGGAGGGCTACCGCCGTGTGCTGGAGCTCAAGCTCGTTGAGGAACAGAGCAACCAGGAGATCGCTCGCCGTCTTGGACTGAACGAGTCCACTGTGGCTACGCGCATCCAACGCGGAAAGGCAATGCTTCGGGAACGGCTGAAAAAGGAGGGGTACTGCTATGAGTAGTAATATGGACGAGCTGCTGCGCCGTGCGCTGATGGAAGCAAACGCGCTTGATGCGGAGGAGATCTCCGCGCCGCCGGGACGCTCCGCACATTACCAAAGAGAACGGCTGCGCCTGTGCGCGTCTCCGTTCGGCTGGGCAAGGCAGCAGGCAAAGCCGCTGTGGAAACGGATGCTCCGCGGGGCCGCGTGCTTTTTGCTTATCGGCACGCTCCTGTTCGGCACGCTTATGGCAGCCAGCCCAACGGTCCGCGCGGCGGTGGCACGTTGGTTTACCGAATATAGTGAGACAGGGGAGAACCAATGGCTGAGCTATTTCTTTACCGGCGATATTGTGTACACCTCGGAAGACGAGCCGATGCCAGTCTTTACGATCACAGCGCTGCCGGAGGGCTATGAAGAGAGAGCCGACAAGCGGGCCCGGTTCGCCAGCACGATCGCCGCTTCGTTTTATTACAAGGCCGATGAGGGCGAGGACTATTCCATCTCGCTGACCTATACGTATATGCAGGATGACACAAGATGGCACTATCCAGCGGACCCGGAACGATATGTCTACCGTCCCGTGGCCGTAAACGGCCATGAAGGAATGCTCGGCATCTATCGGGAGGAGAACGGCAGCGAGCGCTGCAATTCCATCATCTGGATGGATGAAGAGACAAATTTCCAATTTCAGATATCCTTTGCATGGGAGGAGCTGCAGCTCACCGAGAACGAGCTGATCGCCATGGCGGAAAGCGTACAGATGCAGGAAAGCTGAGAAAGCAGAAAGAGACGGAGCATGCTCCGCCTCTTTCTCAATTTTCCGCTTCATTTTTCTTCGGCGGCTTCACGCGTGACAAGGGATTTGCCTTTGCGGCAACACGCAGCGCCTCGTTGTCGATATGCGTGTAGATCTCCGTTGTGTTGAGGTGCTCATGGCCCAGAACCTCCTGCACGGCCTTGACGTCCACGCCGTTTTGCAGCATCAGCGTCGCCGCCGTATGGCGCAGCTTGTGCGCGGAATACTGCGTCGAGTCGAGCCCGGCCTCGCTCAAGTGCTTTTTCACCAACGCATGGACCGTCGAGCGGCTGACGCGCTCGTTGCGTGAGGAGAGGAAGAGGGCGTTCTGATCGCGCCCGACGATGGGACGGCGCACGGCGAGATAGCCGTTGAGCGCTTCCTTGCACGCGTCGTTGAGGTAGACGATGCGCACCTTGTTTCCTTTACCGAGCACGCGCAGCGCGTCGTCCTGAATGTCCGTGGTGTTGAGCGCGCAGAGCTCGGAAATACGCAGGCCGCAGTTCAGAAAGAGCGTCAGGATGCAGTAATCCCGCTCGCGGTTCTGTCCGTCCACCGAGGACAACAGCTGCACGCTTTCTTCCAAGGTGAGGTATTTCGGCAGCGTTTTCTTGAGCTTCGGCGAATCGAGGTCCTTGACCGGATTTTCCTTGATCAGGTGGACTTTGTTGGTCAAATACTTGTAAAAAGAGCGGATCGTTGCAATTTTACGCGCTCTGGATGCAGCATTGAGACCATAGCCGGAGGCGTCGCTGTTCTGATGCAGTACGCGCTCGCGGCTCAGATAGGTCATATAGCCGTAGATGTCCGTGAGTGTGACGGAGGACACGAAATCGAGATCGACGTCCAGAATGGATATTTCATTCAGCTCCAGACCGCGCAGCGACGGGTCGCGCGTCTGCTTGAGATAACGGAAAAAATTCCGCAGATCGAGAAAGTATTCGTCCACGGTTTTTCGGGAGTGCGCCTTGATCGTTTCATGGTAGGAAAGAAAGTCGCGCAGGATCGGCGGCGCTTCGGTACGGTAATCGTTCATGAGCTTTCACAAAAACAGCTGTCGTTCAAAGCGGGGGACCCCGATCGACCTAAAGATATAATTGAACAAAATAAAAATTTTGTTCAAAAGAGGGTAGCCCTAAATCGCTTCTTCAGCTGTTTTCGCTTTCCTCCTTTCCGTAAGGATAACTACTTTACAGAGGTGTTTTATGCCATCTAAATTTAAACGAATCAATCTGACTGTTCCGCCAGAGGTTTATCATGCGCTGTGCCTTTATCAAAAAGCCTATGGCTTGGATAATGACGCAGGCACAGCGCTTTCTTTGGTGATTTCTGCTTTGTCACGCGAGCGTGAACATATTTCGGAAGCGCTTGGACCGTATCGGGGTTATTGGCCTCACCGTCGTTTTCATAAAGATTATTTGCGTTGATGGCTGCTGCAGCTTGAGTAACTCGTCCCAGGTTTTTTTACCTCGGCCATTGTAGTCCTTTGGGCAAGCCTAAAATATAGTCGGCGCTCACTCTGTAATACTGGCAGAATTTCGTTAGTAAGTCAACTGGTATTTGCCGTTTGTTGCTTTCGTATAGCTGGTATTGTTGCCGTGTGATATTTAACATGAATGCGACTTGCTCTTGTGTTTCGTCGTGGTCAATTCTTGTTTGTTTCATTCTTTGGTAAAATTCCATAATTGATTCGTCTCTCCTTTGTTGGTTTGGCTGATTATAGCACTCAAATGGATTCTTTTCTTGACAAGCATTCGTTTGAGTGCTTTTATATATTTAAAGCATTCGAATGAATGCAATACTATAGCGGTGACAAGATGGGCGCTCACGTTTTATGGTTCCGGTATTTGGTATCCATCCCAATGTAAAAGACACGACCACCGGAAATTGCCTGTATGAGCTTTGACCGCTGAAAACTAATCTAATCACGAAAGGAAAAAAGAATCATGGAAGAAAAGTACACAGTCATTGGTATCGAGCATCGCTCCTATGTGAGCAAGAAAACCGGTAAGAACGTTGAGGGCTATAACCTCTATCTGACGCAGGAAGTCGATGATAAGAAAGTTCTCGGCGTCCGCTGCTATTCCGAGTGGCTTTCCCCTGAGATGTACTCCGACGAAATCGAGGTCGGCTGTGAGGTCTCGCTGGGCTATAACCGCTTTGGCCGTGTCGCCGGCGTTACCGTCCTCTGATGGCTTGGCATCCGGTCATAGAAGTTCGTCTTGCAAAGGCTTCGGACGTGGCTGCTCTGGAGGACGAAAATGCTCGTCTCAGGCGTGAGCGAGACTATCTCCGGTCGCAGTATATGAACGAGTGCGAGATTAACCTACGGCTGGAAGATATACTTCGCGAGCATGGCATTTCTCCGAACAAGGGGTGAGGGGTTCTCCCTCCCCTCTCCCCTTCCATTTCTCCCCTCTCCTATCCGTTACAAAACAAAAATACAAATTTTTCTTTTCAAAAAGGATAGAGGGGGCTACTACCCGGCTTTTGTTTATCTCTCTCCTTGCCGGGGGCGAAGTCCCCAGTATGCACTATGATTTGTGAGGTTCGTACATGGAAGAAGTTCTTGAGCAGGTCCCTGAAATCGTGATGATGGAAGCACCGGACTATAGCGACTATCTCTCCTCGCTCACGCAGCGCGTCGAAGAGATTACCACGCTAATCGGCGGTATTCAAGGCTTTCTCATTTTCGGCGCTGTCTGCATTCTCGTATGGGCTACCTACAAGTTTTTCCGGATGTTCTTCTAACGCTATATCGCGGGCTGGTGTAACGGTAACACGGTAGGCTCTGAATCTACAACCGGTGGTTCAACTCCATCGCCCGCAACCAAAGGGGCCTTTCCCCTTTTTACTCAAGCTAATCTATAACGAAAGGAGCGTTGCTTTCAGGAAGTCGTTGCTGCTGCTACCACTCTGTCCGGCGTCGTGACCAGCTCCATGCTGTCCGGTGTCCTCAACGAGATCGTGGGCCTGCTGCCCGTCGTCGTTCCTACCATGATCGGCTTTATTGCTCTTCGCAAGGGCATTAGCTTTGTTCTTGGTATGCTTCGTGCCGCCTAACGTAGGCGAGACTATGAGCAGGGGAATCTGTTTCCCCTGCTCTATTTCTATCTTTAGGAGGTTTTATGAAAAGTCCTTTTCAACGAATAGCGGCTCTTGCCCTCTGCTTCAGCCTTACCCTCGGCGCGTTCGCGTACCGTCCGAGCGAAGCTAAGGCTATCGCCGGTGTGGATGATGCCGTGGTCATTGGCGCTTTGCTCTCGGCCTTTGCTGGTGGCTGCGGCCTTATCTTCTCCAATAACGGCATGACAAGCAGTGAATTGGCGCAGGGCCTGACCGACAAATGGAACGAGTTTAACGAAGCTGCTGAAAGCGGCGCTTCCTCTTTCGCTGCTTGGCTCGGCTTCGAGGATACAAGCGCTCTTTTGGGTGCTCTGTCCTTTTCAGGGGGTAAGCTGGTAATTCCTCGCGCCATTGCTCGAAAATTCGCGGATTTTACAAATTGGCTGACACAGAATTTAGGCGTAACTGCCGGTGGTGAGGAAAAGCCTACTTTTTCGTCCTCTGGTGTAGCAAATTGCCAGTTTCTTACATGGGACAATAGCGATCGTTCGTATGTGTATAACGGCCAGCGTCGTAACGTTGCTCTTACGCGCATTTCGGCGAGTGATTATACCGGCTATATTTATGACTTTGATTTGGGTTCGCCTTTATATTCTTATGTTGATTTTGAGACACTTTCGCCTGTGTCCTTAACTTTAGATGGAAAGAGCGTTGCTCTTATTGAATGGGATCCGTCAAATGATGGTACGATTCGGATTTCATTTTATTATAATTCTTTTAGAGGTAGCAATCGCTATTATAAAGGTGGTGTTTCCTTTGTTAACTACAAGGCAGAGAAGTATAAAAGCGTATATATTGCTAAACTTCCTGATGGTTTAGCTTTTCTTGAATATGGCGTCCACGCTATAGATGGTGTGGAAAAAGAATATGTTCGTGTCTTGCAGGCTTCTGATTCGCGTATTCGGTTTACTCCTGATGATGTTTTAGAATCTCGCCTTTCCGTATTTGCACCGTCTTACTACAAGAATCCCACTATTGATTTGCCTGCCGAGGGGGAGGAAGCTGCAAACCCTACATTGTCCGGCGTCGGTGACGGCACGGCCACGACCATTGAGGATTTATTGCAGCAGATTCTCGCCCAGCTTCAAGCCAATACCTTAGCGCCAACTTTGACCGTGGACGGCACGCAGACAGGCGGCAATACCGGCACGGACGAGGATGCAAAGCCCTATCTGCCCTATATCCCGCAAATCTTCGGGAAAATCAAAGAGTTGCCCGGAACGCTCGCCAATATTTGGGAGAGCATCAAGGGCATTCCTGCTGCCATTGCGGAGAAGATAGGCGCTTTCTTTACCACGCTTTGGGGCTGGCTGCAAAGCATCATTGACGCAATCACGGCCCTGCCCGCTGCCATTGCCGAAAAGATAGGTGCTCTTTTCAAACCGGATGAAGCGTTGCTTACGGAGATAACCGACACTTTCAAGGGTAAATTCGGCTTCTTCTCCACGTTGAAGCAGTTCGGAAATGACCTCTTCGGTATGACGCCGGAGACCGAGCCGCCCGTGATATGGGTGCATTTGGAGAACGCCGAAAGTAAGTTCGGCTACAATTACGGAGATAAGCAAAAGATTTTTGATATGACATGGTATCAAAAATATAAGGCTTCGGTGGATGGTCTGCTCTCCGGCTTCCTGTGGCTCGGCTATCTATGGCTGCTCTTCAAACGTGCTCCGGCCATCCTCGGCGGTATGCAACTTTCTGCTGACGATGCCCCGCGCTCGGCAGATATGCCTGATGTTCTTAGTGCTCCTCGCCTTGGTGCTGGTGACCCCTCGATACATTACGGTGAGGGCTTTACATTCAGGAGTAAAGGGGGGAAGCGCAAATGATAGTAAATGCTGCGATTACGGCTATTTGGAATCTTGTCCATCCTATTCTAAACCGTGTCCCCGAAATTGGCATTGACTACGCTGGTATCTCGTCCTCGTCTATCTATCAATGGCTGCGCGCTGCCCTCTACTTCGTGCCGATGAATACCGTGCTTGCTATCTGCGGCCTTACCCTTGCCCTGTGGGTGCTGCGCGTGGTCATTGCGTTCCTGCACTCCCTGTGGGCCTCCCTGCCTATCGTGTAAGGGGGTGCTGCTGTGCAAGTTGTTTTCGATATCCTCAAAGCGTTCTTTACCATCATCAAATGGCCGCTTGCTGCTGTCGCTGCTGTGCTCGTCCTGCTCGGTCTGTGCTGTGCGGTTTATGGCTTTATGGCTTATCGCAAGGGCGCACGGCTCAAAAAGGGTGAGCATATCCACGTTCCGAAAGTGCCCTTTTGGAAAAACTTCTTTTATTATTTGCCAAAACAAATGGTTACGGATTATTTCGCTCGTGACCCTGAGTTTTTCCGTTATCAAGGCTGTATTGTCTTTACCGGCCGGCAGGGCTATGGCAAAACGATTGCCATGGCCGAGCAGGCGCTCCGCTGGCGTAAGGAATACCCGCGGGCGAAATGCATTACTAACTTTGCCCTGCAAGGTCAGAGCGCGAAACTGGACGATTGGCGGCTGTTGGTCGGCTACAAGAACGGCATACAAGGCGTTATTGCCTGCATTGATGAAATGCAAAATTGGTTTAGCTCCAACCAGTCCAAAAACTTCCCGCCTGAGATGCTGGAAGTCATTACACAGAACCGGAAGAACCGGCGCGTTATCATGGGTACCGCGCAGAGCTTCAACCGCCTTGCAAAGCCTATTCGCGAGCAGGCTACCGAGGTCAGGCGTTGCTATACGTTCTTCGGCTGCCTTACGTTCGTGCATTGCGTCTACCCTGACTTGGATAGTAACGGCGATGTGTGCGAGTGGAAGCATAGGGGCTGGTATTACTTTGTTCATAACAAGGAGCTGCGCGAGAGCTACGATACTTGGAAAGTCATTGAAGCTCTCAAGGATTCCGGCTTTCAGGATAGGAGCATAGGCGTACAGCCATGAGAGCGAAGCTATAGACCGAAAGGCGCGGGTAGGGTGCTCCACTCCCCTCCTGCCCTCGGCGGCCCTGTAGGGGCTTCCAGAGCGCGCCCAGAGTGGCGCGTTAAAAACCGCACGCCGACCGGATGCCGCGCGCACAGCGGAGCGTGGCGCGGCTCCGGAGGCGTTCGTTTCCCTCGTCCCCGCGCGTGAGCGCGGAAAAGGGAACTATCCCTATCTATCGTAATACATAGGGATAGTTCCCTGTGAGTGGGATTTGATAACTGAATAAGGGGAGAAAAACCATGCTTTATAATCGGTATATCATAGACCACGATATGGTCTATTCCATTGATTTTCTGCAAATAGATTTCGGCCTTGCGTGCTTGGCTGATGATGTGGTTACCCTGCTCTTCGGCTCTTTGGAGTTTGAGAAGGTACGGCACTTTGGCAAGCTCGATTGTGATTCCGGCATTAAGCACTTGGCGAAGTATGATTTGCACTGGTGGCAGTTCGACGGTTTCCATGTTGAGGTTTGGCCGCGCTCCTCGTTCCGTGATATTGGCATAGAGCGACCGGATGAAGATGGAGATATGAAGAAGTCGAGCGCCATCATCAAGGAAATTCATTGGTTCTTGCGTATGAAATTCAATCCGAATAAGAACTATGATAATCCTGCTCTGAAAAATGTGCTTCGTTTCCTCGTTCGTTGCGGCTGGGTGAACGCCTGGCACTTCTCGCGGGTAGACTATGCGCTCGATGTGCAAGGCCCTCTGAGCGCGTTCTACGTCCTTTCTCGCAAGACTGAGACCAATTACGGTACAACGCGCTATTATGGTATCCGTGGCTCGTCCGGCTATCTGCGCGTGTATGATAAGCGGCAGGAGCAGAAAGACAAGGCTGGCGAGGATATAGGCTTTGAGTGGACGCGCTTCGAGTGGGAGCAGCGAGGAAATCGAGATTTTGATTTTACCTTTGACCAATTTAGCCGCATGGACATGAGCGGCATAGACGGTGCTGGCCGCTGCTTGCAGTACGTTGCTCCAGAGAATATCAATGCTGCTTTGAATGAGTTTGGAAAGAATACGCGCACAAAATTAAGAGAAAAGCTCTTCTCCCCTGTCACGGTAAAGAAAGAGCTTTTCAAAGAATTGCTTGACCAATACGTCAAGGAATATAGCTTGTCAGGTATGCGTGTTTTCACGGATTCGCAGCTATGGGCCTTAGAACAAAATCAGGATTGCATATAAAAATCAATTTTGTTCAAAAGAGGGTAGCCCTGAAACGGTTTTTTGCTGTTTTTGCGTTCCTCCTTTCCGTAAGGATAACTGCTTAGAGGCATTGAGTATACTGAAGATTCAAAAAACCGGTTTAATTCATCGCTCCTTCGCGCAAACTATTTCCGAGAAAACTTTTCATTGGAAAGGGTCTGATCGAATGAGCGAGCTTTTCTGTCATGCCAACTGCGTGTTCCAGTCCGGCGGACGCTGCGGCTTCAAGTATTCCACAGCCTGCGGGATGCCGTCGTGCCGCAGCAACGCCTGCGTACACTATATCCCGCGCTCCGCGGTCAGCGGCGTTACGACCTCGCCAGCACACGCAGCGCTTCACCGACATTCTGCACCTCCGTCAGCTTCAGGCCGTCCGGACGTCCAAGACGGTTCCCATGCTGCTTTGGAATGATGCACTCCGTGAAGCCGAGCCGCCGCACCTCGCTGAGCCGTTGCGACAGATTGTTCACGTTCCTTAACTCGCCAGTCAGACCGACCTCGCCGATGGCGGCGACCTGTGCGCCGATGGGCTTGTCGAGATAGCTCGACGCCAGCGCCAGAATGGCCGCGAGATCGGCGGCAGGCTCGTCCAGCGTCAGACCGCCGATGATGTTCAGATACGCGTCACACTGCGACACCTTGAGCTGCCCGCGCTTTTCCAGCACCGCCAGCAGCATCGCCGCGCGGTTGTAGTCAAAGCCGTTGCTCGTGCGCCGCGGCGTCGGGTACGATGAGCTTGCCAGCAGCGCCTGGATCTCCGCGAGCACGGGCCGCGCGCCCTCCATCACACAGGTCACACAGGTGCCGGGCGCGTCGGCAGGACGGCCGGAGAGCAGCATTTCCGAGGGATTTTCGACCTCAATGAGACCGTCGTTTTCCATCTCAAAGACGCCGATCTCATTCGTCGCGCCGAAGCGGTTCTTCGCCGCGCGGAGGATGCGGTAGGTCATGTGCTGGTCGCCCTCGAAATAGAGCACGCAGTCCACCATGTGCTCGAGCACCTTGGGACCGGCAATGGAGCCCTCCTTGTTGACGTGACCGATCACCAACACCGTGATGCCCTGCCCCTTGGCGAGCTGCATGAGCGTCATCGTGCAGTCCTTGACCTGACTAACGCTGCCCGCGGGCGAATCCAGCTCCTCGTTGTAGAGCGTCTGGATGGAGTCTACGATCAGAATGTCCGGCGCTTCCTCGCTGACACATTCGAGCACGTCGCCGAGACAGGTCTCCGAGAGCACATAAAGGTCGCCGCTCGCGACCTTGAGCCGCTCGGCGCGCATCTTGAGCTGGTGCGGCGATTCCTCGCCGGATACATACAGGACCTTGGCAAAGCGGCAGAGCTGACTGCAGATCTGCAGCATCAGCGTCGATTTGCCGATGCCCGGCGCGCCTCCGACGAGCACCAGCGAGCCCTTGACGGCTCCCCCGCCGAGCACACGGTCCAGCTCGCCCATGCCGGTCGAAAAGCGCAGCTCCTGCTCGGTCTGCAGCTCGGCGATCGGATGCGCCTTGCTGCGCACGAGCGCCTTGGTGCGCCCCTTCCCTGCCGCCGACGCCTTCGGCGCGGCCTGCTCCACGATGGAATTCCATGCGCCGCAGGCAGGGCAGCGCCCCGCCCACTTTGCGGTCTCGTTGCCGCACTCGGTGCAGTAAAATACGGTTTTTGCCTTCATGGGGTCTCCCCTTTTCTGTTTCTTATGCTGCCGCTTGCCCACCGGCGAGTCCCGCGAGAAAGCCGGCGGCGACGGTCACAGCCAGCTTGCGCTGATAGTCCGTCTCGCAGAGCCTTGCGGCCTCCTCCGCGTTGGAGAGAAAGCCGCACTCGACCAGCACCGCGGGACAGCTGATGTTTTTCATCAGATAAACGCTTTTGTCAATGACCTTCCGGCTTTTCTCGTTTCCCGGGTTCACCGCCGCATTGAGCGCGACCTGTACGCTCTCGGCGAGCGCCTCGCTGCCCTCCGTGCGGGCGTGGAACGCCTGCGCGCCGTGGACGCGCCGCGAGGCCGGAAGGCTGTTCTGGTGGATGCTCAAAAGCACGGCGTTCGGCGTTTCATTCACCAGCGCAACACGGTTTTTAAGGTCGGAGGCCTTCTTCTCCCGCAGTGTTCTCGCGCCGTCGGAATAGATGGCGGCATCCTCCGTGCGGGTCATCCTTGTCTCACAGCCAAGAAAGCGCAGCAGCGCGTCAAGATCCTGTGCAATGGCAAGGTTGATGCCGCTTTCCACCGTGCCGTCCGCCGCGACGGCGCCGCCGTCCTCCCCGCCGTGTCCCGCGTCAATGACGATCACCAACCGCTCCGGCACGCCAGATGGGCGAAAGGCAGGCAGCACGCCTCGTACGAATGTTCCACACAGCAGGAGCACACCGAGAAGGAGCGGCGCTGCGAGCACCAAAATTTTTTTACGCAGAAGAACGATCAAAATTCTCACCCCGTGCAACGCTATGCGCGGGGACTTTTTTCTATTCTTCCATGGACATATTGTAGCAGACATCGGGCGGAAAGAAAAGCCCTGTTTCCTCTTTTTTGCCGCGGCGTATACTGGTATGAGCGCAATGCTCAATGCCAAGAAGGAGGAGACCCATTTGGAAAAGAACGATACGGCGGTGAAGAGCTGCGGCACGACGGAGGGCCGTCTGCCGGGCAGCTGTGCGCCGCTGGCCTTTCCCTATGTTCCCGTGCAGTGCGACAACCCCGCACGCTATTCCCAGCAGGACGCCCTGCAGGCCGGCACGCTGTTCCCCGGCTTGAATCTGCCCTTCCACGCCGACATGGAGACCCGCTTCCCCGCCGCCAACACGGCGCTCAGCGAGCTGATGGCGCTTGACTTCGCCATCGACGAGCTGGGATTGTACCTCACCACGCACCGCGACGATCAGGAGGTGCTGGCGCTCTACTGGTCGTATATCAAGCTCGCGCGCGAGGGACGGGAGAAGTATCAGGAGAAGTACGGCCCGCTGCTTCAGACCGACCTGACGCCGGGCAGCTATAAGTGGCTCGATAATCCGTGGCCGTGGGATCTGGGAGGGAACGACTGATGTTTGTTTATGAAAAGAAATTGCAGTATCCGGTGAAGATCGCCAACCCCAACCCGAAGCTCGCCGCGGCGATCATCAGCCAGTACGGCGGCCCGGACGGCGAGCTCGGCGCTTCGCTGCGGTATCTGAGCCAGCGCTACTCAATGCCCTACCCCGAGCTCAAGGGCCTGCTGACTGATATCGGCACCGAGGAGCTGGGGCATCTTGAGATGGTCGGCACCATCGTCCACCAGCTCACGCGGAACCTCACGGTAGATCAGATCAAGGAGGCCGGCTTCGATACCTATTTCGTCGACCACACGACCGGCGTGTTCCCGCAGTTCGCCTCCGGCTATCCGTGGTCGGCGGCGACGATGCAGGTCACGGGCGATACCATCGCCGACCTCACCGAGGACCTCGCCGCCGAGCAGAAGGCGCGCGTGACCTACGATAACATCCTGCGCCTTTCCGACGATCCAGACGTCAACGACGTCATCAAGTTCCTGCGGGCGCGCGAGATCGTGCACTTCCAGCGCTTCGGCGAGGGGCTGCGGCTTGCCAAGGAAAAGCTCGACGAGAAGAACGTCTACTTCGTCAACCCCAGCTTCGACCGATAAAGGAACGGGAGGGCGTCCCTGCGGACGTCCTCCCAATGTCATGCCTTTTGCGTGAGCAGCTCCGCGAGCCGCCTGCGCTTTGTGCGCTGGTCGCCCTCGATGTGGAGCTTGGAATAGATCTGGTTTACATATTGCTTGACGCTGCCCTCGGAGAGAAACAGCTTTTCCGCGATCTCCCGGTTCGTCAGCCGCTGTGCTATCAGGCCGACCAGCGCATATTCCCGCTCCGTCAGCACGGCGAACGCTGCGGGGCGGACCGTCCCGCTCTGCCGCCGCTCCCCTGCCTCGCCCAGCGCGAGCACCCGCGCCGTGAGCGCGGTCTGCGTGCCTGCGGCAAGCAGCGGCTTGAGATAGCGGTAGTTCTCCGCAAACGGCATCACGATACCGTCCGGCGCGGCGTCGGCAAGCGCCTGCGCCAGCAGCGTCTCGGCTTCCCTGCGCTTGCCCAGCCGCTCATAGGCCGACGCGGTCTGAAGGCGAACGTGCAGTGCGACGAGCGCGTAGTGCATCCCCTCGCACAGGGCGAGCAGACCTTCGCTGCGGCCGATCACCTTGGCGTAAGCGCCCTGGGCAAGGTACACCTGATTTTCGATCATCTCGATCATCGGCCGGCCCGGCGCGAGGATGCTGACCGAGGCGAGGCGGTGCTCGGCAAAGACCTCCGGAATTTGTTCCATCTCGCCCGACAGGGCGTGGCAGTAGGCGCTGACGGCGTTCCAGAGGTTGAGCCACGAGGCGTTGTGGTGCCGCAGCAGCTCCGTGCGGCGCTCGGCAAAGCTGCGGTGCGGCCCGACCTCCGCGTACCGGGAGAGGCGCTGCGCGAGGAAGTCGCAGCAGAGCGCCATATTCTCCTGCCCGTTGCCCTCGATCTGCGCGTAGGCGCTCTCCAGCGCGATGTGCGCGTCGGTGAAGCGTCCCTGCACAAAGGCTGCCTCGGCGCGCATGATGGTCTCCGCGCCCTGACCGTGACCGTTGGTGATCTTATAGTAGTGCGGCATACATTCGGCCATCTCGGCAAGCTCGCCCGCAAGCTCGCCCGGGGCGCGGTAGAACATCATCAGCACGGACGGCGAGCCGAAGGTCCAGCCGCCGCTCGAGCGGATGCTGATGGCGGGACGGGACATCTGCGCGCTGGCACTGCGGTGCAGACGGCTCATGGCGCTGATGTCGTTATAGCAGAGAAAGCTCATGATAAGGTCGCATTCGCCCAGCAGGTTGCCGCGCTCCTGCGTGGGCAGCTCGGGATGCTCCTCCAGCGCGGCGAGCAGGAGCGCCTTGAGCTCCAGCATTTTCGGGATATTGCGCCAGTTGAACATACTGCGCATCAGCACCAGAAGCGCGAACGGGTGCGCCTTCAGAGCATCGGCGGGACATTCGTCGAGAGCGGCCAGAACCTCCGACGGGGGCAGCGACGCGAGCAGGATGCCCGCATCCTCCTGCACCACGCGCAGCAGCGCGTCGTAGTCCCCGCAGCGCCGGTAGGCCGCCATGGCGTGAAGATACTGCCCTCGCCCCTCGTACCATGCGCCGTAGCGCTCCCGGCAGCGCCGCTGCGTCTCCGCGTCCAGCATCCGGAAGGTGCGCTCCGCACATTCCTTCATCATGTGATGGAAGCGGTAGGTCACGCCGTCCGGCAGACGCTTGACAAAGGCGTTCTGCGCGGTCAGCACGGCGAGCAGCTCCTCCGCGTCGGCGTCCCCGGTGACAAAGCGCGCCATTTCCGCGGTAAATTCGTCGGCAAGACCCATCACCGCGAGAAATTCCTGCTGCCGCTGCGGCAGAGGCTCGATCATGGCGGCGGTGAACATGGTGAAAATATCGGAATCGCGTTCGGGCAGAGCCCCACGCTCGGAGAGCGTCCGCAGGTTCAGGTAGACGGCGGAGAACCAGCCCTCGCTGGAGTAGAGCAGCGATTCCGCCTGCGCGTCGGAAAGCTCCGTGCCGCAGCGGTGCGCGTAAACGGCCAGCTCCGTATGGTTCAGCCGCAGCTGCTCTGTGCCGAGCCGGTAGACCCTCGCCCCCAGCCGGACGATCTCTGCGGCGGGCAGAAAGCGGTCGCGGCTGGCGATGATCAGGTGGACGTTGGCGGGCAGGCGGCCCGCAAGCATACAGAGAAAGGCGGTCACGCGTTGGTCTGTGAGCAGGTGAAAATCGTCGATGAACAGATAGCAGGGCGTTTCCCCCGCCAGCTCATGGCAGAGATCGTCCGCCAGCAGCCCGCCGCCGGCGGCATCCGTGGGACAGGCATACTCCCGCAGCAGGTCGATGCCCGCGCGGGCAAAGGCGTCCTGCGCGCTCCGCCAGAAGATCGCAAGATTGTCGGAATACACGCTGATGCGGACGACGCGCAGCGGCCCGGCCTTTGCGCGCTCCTCCAGATACCAGTTCACCGCGGTGGTCTTTCCGTAGCCCATCGGGGCGACCACGGTGGTCAGCGCGCAGCGGGAGATCGGCCGCAGGCTCTCCTGCAGCCGCTCGGATATGTAGATGGTGTTCAGCTTCCACTTTGGCTTTGGCATGGTGCTTCCTCCGTGCGGTGATGTGATCTGACCACATTTTATACGAAAACCGGCCCGCTCGCAAGCGGCAAAAAGAAAAGAGGAATGCGCGGCATCCCTCTTTTCTTCTCTGCTGTTTTATGCGTTGATGGCCTCGTCATAGACGGCGGTGGCAGCGGAATAGCTCGTCAGGAGCTTATCGCGGAAGGTGTTGACCAGCTCCTCGTTTCCGTACACGGAAAATACGCTCTGCCCGACCGTGACGATGACCAGCTTATCCGGGAAGCCGCACATCCAGCGCTTGGCCTGAATGGTCGTGCGCAGGTCGTCCGCGAGCCTGGCGACGTTGTTCGCGTCGGCGACATGGAACGCGCCGCAGGTGAAGGTGTTCAGATTCATCATGTGAACCAGCGAGGCGGCGCTGTCGATGAGCGAAGCGTCGTCCGCCGGGAAGGTGAGCAGATAGCTGAGGCTGTCGGCATTGCTCACGTCGAAGCTGCCGGGCGCGCCGTCTACGGCGTGCTCGGAATCCCCACCGGCGGCAGGGAACTTTTCTTCATCGCTGTATGTATTCCAGATCGCGTTGAGGATCGTCAGCGCGTCGTCGACAGCCGCGGCGGGCTTGTCCTCTGCCGGGGTCTCGGGCTTGGGCGTCTCGGTAGGCGGCTCTGCGCTCGTTCCCTCCGCAGGCTTTTCAGCCGGCTTGGGCTCGGGCTTCTGCTCGGGCTGCTTGACAGGCTCCTTTTCCGGCTCCCCGGCAGGCTCCTGCTTGGGCTTGCTGTTGTCAGCCGGCTGCGTCTGCTCCGGCTTGCTGTCCGCCGGCTCCTGCTCTGTTGGCTGCGTCTGCTCGGGCTGCTCCGGCTCGTCGGGCGTCCCGGTCGTTCCGCCGGACTGCTCCTGCGAAGGCGCGTTGTCATCGTCGGGCGGCGCGGCATCCTTGCTGCCGCAGGCGGCGAGAGACAGCAGCATCGTGAGGATGAGAATGAGGGAAAGCGTTCGTTTCATGCGAATGGTTCTCCTTGATAGATCGTTCTTTTGACCGCGTGCCGCGGCCCTGCATGAATAGACGAAGGAAAGCAGAAAAAGTTCCGGATTTTTCGATGTTTTTTTTCGGGCGCGTTTTGCTCAGCCCACGCGCAGCTCGTAGTTGACGATATCGAGGTAGCGGCCGAATTTCAGCCCCACCTCATGCAGGGTGCCGGAGCAGGTGAAGCCGAATTTCTCATGCAGGCGGACGCTGGCCGCGTTGCCGCCCGCGATGACGGAAACGACCGTGTGCGTGCCCGCGTCCTCGCGCGCCAGACGGAGAACGGCCTCCATCAACGCGCTCGCAATGCCGCGGCCGCGGCTCTCGGGCGCAACGTAAACGGAAAGCTCAACGGTTTGCAGATAGGCGTCGAAGTCGCGGTAGGGCGAGAGCGAGGCGTAGCCGAGGACCTTACCGTCCTCCTCCGCCACGAGCAGCGGATGGTTGCCGGTGTTGTGCGCGGCGAACCACGCCTCCCCCACCGCGCCCACGCGGGGCTCTACGTCGAAGGTCGCCGTGCCGTTTTTCACCTCGTAGTTGTAAATGTCGAGCATCGCGGAAAGATCGCGGCGCTCTGCCGTGCGAATGTTCATCAAATGCTCTCCTTTTCAGGAAAACAGGCCGAGCTGTTCGCCGCTTTTGCCGTTTTCCGGATCGTCCTCGGCCTTGCCGCCGAGCAGCGCCAGAAATTCGTCCTCCGTGAGCACCGGAACGCCCAGCTCCTGCGCCTTGCGCAGCTTGCTTCCGGCGGCCTCACCGGCGACCACATAGCTTGTCTTTTTGGAGACGGAGCCGGCGGCCTTGCCGCCGTGGTCGGCGATGAGCGCCTCGGCCTCGTCGCGCGTGAAGCGCGTGAGCGAGCCGGTGAGCACAAAGGTCTTGCCCGCAAAGCGCAGGTCCTGCGGGGCTTCCGTGCTGGTCATGTTGACGCCTGCGTTTTTCAGGCTTTCGATGAGGTCGCGGGACTGCCCGTCCGCGAACCAGCGCTGCAGGAACTGCGCGGTGATCTCGCCGATGTCATCCACGGCGGTCAGCTCCTCGACCGTGGCGTTCATCAGCGCATCCATCGAGCCGAAGCGCTGCGCGAGCACACGCGCGGCCTTTGTGCCGATCTGGCGGATGCCGAGGGCGCAGAGCAGCTTGGAAAGATCGTTCTGCTTGGAGCGATCAATGGCGGCGACGGCGTTCTGCGCGCTCTTGAGGCCCATGCGGTCGAGCTGCGCAAGCGTTTGCACGTCGAGACTGTAAAGGTCGGACGCCTTGCGGACAAGTCCGGCGTTCACCAGCTGCTCGAGCAGCGCGGGGCCGACGCCGTCAATGTCCATCGCCTCGCGCGAGGTGAAGTGTGTGAGGTTGCGCAGCAGCTGCGCGGGACACTCCGCGCCCGTGCAGCGCGTGGCGCTCTCGCCCTCGGCGCGGTAGACCGGCGCGCCGCAGACCGGACAGCGGTCCGGCAGACGGTAGGGCTGCGTGCCGTCGGGACGCTTGTCCTTCAGCACGCGCACGACCTCGGGAATGATCTCGCCCGCCTTGCGCACCACGATGGCGTCGCCGATGCGGATGTCCTTCTCGTCGATGAAGTCCTGGTTGTGGAGCGTCGCGTTCGTGACGGTCGTTCCGGCCAGATGCACCGGCTCAAAGACCGCCTTCGGCGTCAGCACGCCCGTGCGGCCCACCTGCACGACGATGTCCGTCACGCGGGTCTCCTTCTCCTCGGGAGGGTACTTGTAGGCGATGGCCCAGCGCGGGACCTTGCTCGTTGAGCCGAGAATTTCCCGGTCTGTAAGGCTATTCAGCTTTACAACTGCGCCGTCCATATCGTAGGGCAGCTCCGCGCGCTCCTCGCCGAGACGGCGGATCTCCGCGAGCGCGTCCTGCACGTTGTCGACCACCTTGTTGCCGATGACCTTGAATTTCTGCGTGCGCAGATAAGCAAGCGTCTCGGCGTGGGTCGTGAAAGTCCGTCCCTCGGCGAGTTGGAGGTTGAAAACGGCAATATCCAGCCGGCGCTTCGCCGCGATCCTCGGGTCAAGCTGGCGCAGCGAGCCGGCGGCGGCGTTGCGGGGATTGGCAAAGGTCTGCTCCCCGTTCTCCTCGCGCTCGGCGTTGAGCGCGGCAAAGACCTTCTTCGCCATGTAGACCTCGCCGCGCACGATGAGGCGCGGCAGCTTCTCCGGCAGCACCATGGGAATGGACTGGATCGTGCGCAGATTCTCCGTCACGTCCTCGCCCACGCGCCCATCGCCGCGCGTGGCGCCGCGGACGAACACGCCGTCGCGGTACTCGAGCGCGACGGACAGACCGTCCACCTTCGGCTCCACGCTGTATTCGACGTGCTCGAGCTGCTCGCGCACCTTCTCGTCGAAGTCCACGACCTCGGCGTCGGAGAAGGAGTCCTGCAGGCTCTCGAGCGGGACGGCGTGCGTCACCGGCTCGAATTTTGTCAGCGCCATGCCGCCCACGCGCTGCGTGGGCGAGTCCGGCGTGATCTCCTCGGGGTGTTCCTTCTCCAGATTGGCCAGCTCGCGCTGGAGCATATCGTATTCATAGTCGCTGATGCTCGGCTCGTCGAGCACATAGTAGCGGTACGAGTGTGCGTTGAGCGTGTCGCGCAGCTCCTTTATGCGTTCCTTGTAGTCCATGGCGTTCTCCCCTTTTATCCGGCGTTGTTCATAATGAAGTCCTCGGCGGTGGAGGACATATCCTCGCGTGTGTCGAAGTAGGTGTAGGTATCCGGCACGGAGCCGACGATGACCGTCTCGGCGACGGCGCAGCGGTTGGTGACCTTGGTGACGGTCGAAAAGCCCGGCAGCAGGACGCTCACATACACGTCCACCACCAGCCGGATCTCGTGGCGCGTCTGGTTGATGCCCGCGGAGGCGAAGGCATTCTCAAAGTGCGCCGAGGACGAGCCGACCGACTGCATTTTGATGTGCAGGAGCGGCCCGCGGCCCGCGAGCAGCGGCGAGCCGGTCAGGCTCCCGAGCGGGATGGCCAGCTCGCGCGTGGAGACCTCCGAGAGCCTTTGCAGCACGTCCGCGAGCACGGCGGACTGCAATCGGTTGAACTCCGCCATGTTGCTCTTGACCGCCGTGATGTGTCCCTCGTTGTCCTTTTCCAGCGAGATCAGGCGGTCGTAGTCCACACCGGCGTCGTAGAGCGTTTCGTTCACCGAGGTGTTCACGACGCGCGTGACGGCGTTCGAGACGCGCGCAGTGGCAAGGCTCGTGAGAATGGGCCGAAGCTGCATCATCGCGGTGACGGCGAGCGCGATGAGCGCGGCGCAGACAAGGAAAAGCAGCAGCCGGCGTTTCTCCCGTCCCGTCATGCCGCGGCGCATATAGCGGCGCATGGGCGTTCCCCCTTTCGGGAGAATCTATGCGCCCACGGCTTTTCCCTATTCGCCGAGCTTTTTCACCATTTCCTTGTAGGCCCTGCCGCGCTCCATAAAGTTCGCGTAGCAGTCGAAGGCGGCGCAGGCGGGCGAGAGCGTCACCACATCGCCGCTCTCGGCGCAGAAGTAGGCGGCGTCCACCGCCTCCCGCAGGTCCTTGCAGCGGAGGATCCGCGGCCGCTCGGCCGCGGTCTCATAGGCGTCGCTCTCCACCACCGCGCGCTCGATGGCCTCGGCGGTCGCGCCGCAGAGGATGAGCGTCTTGACGTGCTCGACCACCTCCGGCGCAAGGGGTGCAAAGGGAATGTGCTTGTCATACCCGCCCGCGATCAGCACGACCTTGTGCGGGAAGGCGCGCAGCCCTGCGATGGTGCGCGTGGGACTGGTGGCGATGGAATCGTTGTAATAGCGGACGCCGTGCAGCTCGCGCACGAACTCGATGCGGTGTTCCACACCGGCAAACTCCCGCGCGACGCGGCGGACGGTCTCATCGCGCACAAGTCCGTCCACGGCAAGGAGCGACGCCATATAGTTTTCCACATTGTGCCAGCCGGGAAGGCGGATGTCCGCCAGCGGCAGGACCTCGCGCTCCCCTGCCGCATCGCGCAGCCAGATCGCGCCGCCGCGCACGAACGCGCCGTCGGCGACCTCCTCCTGCCGCGAGAACAGACGCGCACGTCCGACCACCTTGCCGCTCAGATCGCGCGTGATGGCGTTGTCGGCGTTGAAGATGGCGGTGTCCCGCGCGCTCTGGTGCAGGTAAATATTTTCCTTGGACGCGATGTACTCCGCCATGTCGCGGTGCACGTCCAGATGGTTCGGGGCGAGGTTCGTCAGCACCGCGACCTGCGGCGAGTACGGCATATCCATCAGCTGGAACGACGAAAGCTCCAGCACCGCAAGATCGTCCGGCGTCATCTGCTCCGCGTCCGCGAGCAGCGGACGGCCGATGTTGCCGCCGAGCCACACGCGCCGTCCTTCGGCCTTGAGAAGCTCGGCAATGACGCTCGCGGTGGTGGTCTTGCCGTCGCTGCCGGTCACGCCGAGAATGGGACACGGACAGACGGCGAAGAACGCCTCCATCTCGCTCGTGATGACCGCGCCGTGCGCCTTCGCCTCCAGCAGCTCCGGCACGTCGGGCCGCATCCCGGGCGTGCGGAAGACGACGTCCGCGTCCAGATCGCGCAGATAACCCTCGCCGAGGTGCAGCACCGCGCCGAGCGCCTCGTAGTGCGCCGCCGCGCCGCCGAGCGCCGCGCGCTCCTTCCTGTCGCAGGCGATGACCTTCACACCGTTCCGCGCCAGCAGCTCCACGAGCGGACGGTTGCTCACGCCGAGGCCGATGACCGCGGCGGTCTTTCCCTTCATGCCTTGCAGATATTCGTGCAGCGTCATACACAAATACTCCCCTCTGAACATTCGCAATATATAAAATTATACCGCGCCTGCCGTATTTTATCAACGATTTCCCTGCACAAATTTTTGTTTCTTGACTTTGCCCGCTTCGTCCTTTACAATAGGGAGCGCGAGTAAGACAGGCGGTCGCGCGGCAAAGCCGAAAGGCTTGCTGTGAGGAAAGTCCGGGCTCCACAGGGCAAGGATAACGGGTAACGCCCGCCCAGAGCGATCTGAGGAAAAGTGCAACAGAAATAGACTACCCATAGCAATATGGGAAAAGGTGGAAAGGTGCGGTAAGAGCGCACCCGTCGGCTCGAGAGTGTCCGACGCTGTAAACTCTATCCGGAGCAACACCGGTATGGGAGCAGGGGCTTCGCGCCCCAGGGTCGGCCCGACCGCTCCCGGGGTGGCTGGAGCGCCGCGGCAACGCGGCGCGTAGATAGATGACTGCCAGATACAGAACCCGGCTTACAGTCTTGCTCGCACGAAATATGGAAGGGGACGGCACGCTGCCGTCCCCTTCGCCTTGCTCACAGGGTGTAGTCCTTCATCCAGTCGTTTCGCCCCGCGGCGGACGGCGCGGGGACTTCCACCTCGCCCCGTGCGCGGGCGTAGCGCTGCGCCGCGCCCTGACTGCGGCGCTCGCGCTGGCGCTCCCACTTCTTTGTGTCACGCTCGATGCTGTTTGCCATGAAGCGGAACGCCATGCGCGTCTGTTCGTCGAGCGCCGGGTAGGAGGCGAGCGCAGTCTCCGGTGTGAGAGACTGCTTTGCCGTCCGTTCGGCGTAGTCGAACAGCGCCAGGAGCAGCTCGCCGCGCTGGGTCGCACAGAGCGCGGCAAGGCTGGACGCGGCGTCAAAGTAAAGAACAAAGCCTTTTTTCTCGGTCATGTGGTTTTCCTCCTTGCCGGTAAGGGAAAAACCGCGTTCTGATGCCGGTTTTGGTGCAACAAAAGCGGAAAAGCTCTCAGATTTTTCTAAATTTACAAAGGACTCGATGCTTTGAAAGCATGAACAGGATTGCCGTTATAGTGATAGTAACAGGGATAGTAAGAGTAAAAGTTATTGCTATAGTAAGAGTGATGGCGCTTCCGGCGCGGTGCGCCGTGCGGCGCAGAAAAGAAAAAAACAACCCCCGCTGTATATCGCAGCAGAGGTTGTTATGTATATCGCAGTCAGAGCATCGTATATCACAACTGACAAGCTTCAAAACGGCTGAAACCCTTGCTATATAAGGCTTAGTCCTCGGTCTCCCAGTTGTGGTAGGTGTTCTGCACGTCCTCGTTGTCCTCGAGCATATCGAGCAGCTTTTCCATGTTCTTGACGTCCTCCTCGCTCGTGAGCTTGACGTAGGTCTGCGGGATGAGGCTGATGTCGGCGCTGGCAAAGGTGTAGCCCTTGGCTTCGAGCGCGGCGATGACGTCGTTGAAGGCGTCGGGATCGGTGGTGATCTCAAACACGGGACCGTCGGCGGTGAAGTCGGCTGCGCCGGCCTCGAGCGCGTCCATCATGACGGTGTCCTCGTCGTAGTCGCCGTCCTCGTTGTCGATGATGATGACGCCCTTGCGGTCGAACGACCAGCTCACGCAGCCCTGCGCGCCCATGCCCTTGCCGAACTTGTCGAAGTAATGGCGGACCTCGGGCGCGGTGCGCTGGCGGTTATCGGTCAGCGCCTCGACGATGACGGCGACGCCGCCGGGGCCGTAGCCCTCGTAGGTGACGGACTCGTAGTTGTCCGTGTTGCCGGAGCCGAGCGCCTTGTCGATGGTGCGCTTGATGTTGTCGTTGGGCATATTGTTCGCCTTGGCCTTGGCGATGACGGTGGCGAGGCGGGAGTTATTCGCCGGGTCGCCGCTGCCGCCCTGCTTGACGGCGACGATGATCTCCTTGGCGATCTTGGTGAACGCCGCGCTGCGCTTGGCGTCCGCCGCGCCCTTGGTCTTTTGGATATTGTGCCATTTGGAATGTCCGGACATAGTTGATCTTCTCCTTACAGATAGTATTGAATGGCGTCGTGATGCGACGCGGAGCGTACGACCTCAAGCAGAGGGAAGGACTTCGCGAGATACGCGCGGACCGCCTCGCACACGACGTTCTCGGTCGGATAGTGACCGGCGTCGATGAGGTTGAGACCGTGGGTATCGAGGAAGTCGTTGTAGCGCAGGTCGGCGGTGACGAAGGTATCGCAGCCCTGCGCGATGGCCTGCGGGATGTAGTCGCGGCAGGCGCCGCCGCCGACGGCTACGCGATGGACCGGCTTTCCGCCGTCGCGGAACCGCAGACCGCTGCATCCTAATGATTTTACCACAGCAGGCAGGAACTCTTCAAGAGGAATTTCACAGGAAAGCGTGCCGATGCGCCCGATTTTTTCCTCATTGAGCATGGAAAGGCCCGAAAGACCCAGCGCGTGCGCCAGACAGTCGTTCACGCCGCCGTCCGCCGCGTCCAGATTGGTGTGCATACAGCACGCCGCGAGGCCGTGCCGCACGAGATAGCGCAGAAGCCTTCCCTGCGCGTCGTCCGCGCGGAGCGTCTGCACCTCGTGCCACGCGCAGTTCATCACGGGATGGTGCGAGACGATCATCTGCGCACCGAGGGAGACCGCCTCCTCCGCAACGCCCTGCGTGATGTCCAGCGCCACGAGGACCCTTCGTACCTCCTGCGCCGGATCGCCGACGAGCAGGCCGACGTTGTCCCAGGCCATCGCCAGCTCGCGCGGCGCCCAGTCGTAGAGACTGCGTTCAATGTCATGTGCCGTTGTCATGTTCCCACTTCCCTTTCTTTGCTTCCAGCGCGTCCGCCAGCGCGGCAAAGCCGTCCGCTTCGCCGCTGCCCGACTGCCGCAGGCCCTCGGCCCGGCGGCGCAGACGCGCGATCTGATGGGCGAGATAGTCCCCGTAGAGCGCCTCGCGCTCGAGCGCAAGGCCGCCGTAGAGCTGCTCCGCGCCGGGGGTGTATCGCTCCCCTGCCGTGACGGTCATCACGACGTAGAGCTTTCCCTTGTCGCGCACAAGGTGCTCGCGCGTGACGGTGTAGCCGTTCTCGCAGAGCCGGAGCCGCAGCTCCTCGATCTTCGTCTGCGGCTGGAGCAGCAGCGTGTGCCGCCCGTCGCGCGTCCACGGCGCCGCGGCAAGGATGCCCCAGATGGTCTCGCCGCCCATGCCGGCGATGAGGACGGTGTCGCACTCCTCCGGCGCGATGGCGTCAAGCCCCGCGCAGAGACGGAGGTCGATGCCGCCGACGCCGTATTCCTCCGCGGTGCGCCGCGCGTGCTCCAGCGGCTCCCGCCCGATGTCGGACGCGATGGCGCGGTCGATCACGCCCCTCTGCCGCAGGCAGACCGGTATGTAGCCGTGGTCGGTGCCGACGTCGGCGAGCACAGCGCCCTGCGGCACGAGCGACGCGAGCAGCGCGAGCCGCGGCTGAAGCGATAATTCTCTTGTCACGGCGCGACCTCCTTTGCAGCAGAAAAAGGCGCATACGAGCGTATGCGCCTTCCGGCCTGTCCGGTTATTCCTCGGCGGGCTTGTTCGCTTCCTCGTTCACGAGCGCAAGGAGCTTGTCCACGTCCACGCCGTGCACGGCGCAGGCCTCCTCTACGGTCTCGCCGCGGGACGCGGGGCAGCCGAGGCAGTGCATCCCGATGCCGAAGAAGATCGGCGCGGTCTGCGGAGCGACGTCAAGAATATCACCGATGATGGTGTCTTTCGTGATCTCAACCATTTTGAAAATACCTCCGGAAAAGAATGTCGGAGATAGTTTACCCCATTTTCCGCGTTTTTTCAATAGGAAAAAATGCAAACGTGCCGCATTCGTTCGATACGGACGCGGACGACCGGAACAGAACGCAGAAAAGCGACCGTCCGGAGACGGTCGCTTTCGGAAAAGTCAAAGCAATGACTTAGCCCTGCTCCTTCATCTTGGCGAAGCAGTCGCTGCAATAGACGGGACGATCGGACTTGGGCTCGAAGGGAACCTTCGCCTCGCCGCCGCAGGCAGCGCAGACAGCGGTGAAGTACTCGCGGGGACCACGGGCGGCGTTCTTGCGAGCGTCGCGGCAGGCCTTGCAGCGCTGGGGCTCGTTCTGGAAGCCGCGCTCCGCGTAGAACTCCTGCTCACCGGCGGTGAACACGAACTCGTTGCCGCACTCTTTGCAAACTAAAGTCTTGTCTTCGTACATGATTTTACCCTCTCTTTGAAATAAAGAAAAATATATGCGTTCAGCGTTTGCTGATATCGCCGGATGAAAGCTGCCGCGCTGCCTTGCGTCGAACGCGCTGCACGGCGTTGTCCACAGACTTTGGGGACTTCCCTACTGCCTCTGCGATCTCCTGGCAGGAAAGACCGTCTAAATACAACCCTAAGATCTTCGCCTCGAACTCGGACAACTGCTTTCGGGTGCTCTCAAGCGCCTCGGCCACGCGGTCGCGGTCGATGATAAGCTCCTCCGGATCGGCGGAGGAGGCGCGCAGAGCGCCGAACGGATAGGAATTGCCATCAAAGAAAGGGGTATCCAAGGGAACGGACTGGTTGAGCGGTGAATGCTTGTCGCGCGAGGCCGCGCGAAGCGCGGAAATGAGGCGGTTGCGGATGCACACCTCGGCAAAGGTCCGGAAGGACGCGGCCTTTGCGCCGTCGTACTCGCGAATGGCCCGGATGAGCCCGAACATCCCCTCCTGGATCAGGTCCTCGCTGTCGCCGCCCGCCAGAAAGAGCGGGCGTGCGCACGAGCGCACAAGACCGGAATAGCGCCGGACAAGCGCTTCCTCCGCCTCGCGGCTGCCGTCGGCAGCGCGGCGGCAGAGCGCCTCGTCCGAGGGCTCCATCGGGGTATTTCTATCCTCTGCCACATTTACCATACTGCATTATACCTGTACTTGCACGGTTTTGTCAAGTATTTACGAAAATAATCTGAAAAAAAGATGAAATTCGGGCAACAAGATACAATTCCTGCTTCATTTGTCGCCCGCTCGCCGACAAATCGACGAATCAGACCGATCGAATGACCTTCACCAACCGCTCGGCGACCAGCTGCGCGACGCTTTCGGTCTTGGCCTCGACCATCACGCGGATGAGCGCCTCGGTGCCGGAGGGGCGCACGAGGATGCGGCCCTCGCCGCGCAGGAACTTCTCCTCGTCCGCGACGGCGGTCTTGAGCGCATCGCTCGCCATGATGGCCTCCTTCACGCCGCGGTCGTGGCTGACGACGACGTTCAGCAGCACCTGCGGGTACTGCGGGCAGTCGGCGGTGAGCACGGACGCGCTCTTGCCGGAGAGCGCGAGGATCTGCAGGAACTGGAGCGCGGAGAGCTGACCGTCGCCGGTGGTGGCGTAGTCGGTGAAGATCATGTGGCCCGACTGCTCGCCGCCGAGCTTGTAGCCGCACTCCACCATCTTTTCGAGCACATTGCGGTCGCCCACGTTGGTGCAGACGAGGTCAATGCCGTTCTTCCGGCAGAACTCGTGCAGTCCGAGATTCGACATGACGGTGGCTACGATGGTGTTGCCGGTGAGCCTGCCGTTGCGCTTCATATAGGCTCCGCAGACCGCCATGATCTTGTCGCCGTCGATCTCATGGCCCAGCTCGTCGACCATCAGGCAGCGGTCGGCGTCGCCGTCGAAGGCCACGCCCACGTCGTACTTCCCCGCCACGACGCGCTGGCCGAGGCTTTCGAGGTGCGTGGAGCCGCAGCGGTCGTTGATGTTCGTGCCGTTCGGCTCGCGGTGGATGAAATCGGCATAGCACTTGAAGCGTCCGAACAGCTCGGGCGCGGTGGCGCTCGCCGCGCCGTTGGCGCAGTCCACCAGCACGCGCAGACCGGAGAGGTCAGAGTCGATGGTGGTGGTGAGATGGTGGATGTACTCGAGCTTCGACTGCTTGAGACCGTGGTGCAGCACGCCGATCTCGCCGCGCGTGGCGACGGGAATGGTCTCGCCGGAGAGGATCTTTTCCTCGATCTTTGCCTCCGTCGCGTCGGGCAGCTTGTAGCCCTTTTCGTTAAAGACCTTGATGCCGTTGTGCTCGAAGGGGTTGTGGCTCGCGGAGATGACGATGCCCGCGTCCGCGCCCTTGAGAACGGTCAGGTACGCGACCGCCGGAGTCGGCAGCACGCCGAAGGGCATCACGTCGCCGCCGACGGAGCAGATGCCGCAGATGAGCGCGGATTCGAGCATATCGGAGGAAATGCGCGTGTCCTTGCCGATGGTGATGAGGGGCGCTCTCCCCTTCTCCTCCTTCAAAACGGCGGCGATGGCCTGACCGGTGTGGAACGCCAGCTCGACGGTCAGATTCTCGCCCACGATTCCGCGGATGCCGTCGGTGCCAAATAGCTTGCCCATAGATGAAAGTCTCCTTATTGATTCAGTTTAAGCTGAGCTGCTCCGCCTCGTCCGCAAGGGACGCGGGAACGCTCAGGCCGAGATGCTCATACGCCTTGCGCGTCACGCAGCGGCCGCGCGGCGTGCGCGTGAGGAAGCCGAGCTGCATGAGGTACGGCTCGTACACGTCCCAGAGCGTGACGGATTCCTCGCCGATGGTCGCGGCGAGCGTGTCGATGCCGACCGGGCCGCCGCCGTAGTTCTCGATGATGGCGCGCAGCATCCGGTAGTCGATGGGGTCGAGGCCGAGCCGGTCGATCTCCAACGCGCGCAGCGCCTCGTCCGCCACCTCGCGCGTGATGACGCCGTCGGCCCTGACCTCGGCAAAATCGCGCACGCGGCGGAGCATCCGGTTGGCGATGCGCGGCGTGCCGCGCGAGCGGCGCGCGATCTCCATCGCGCCCTCGGGGGCGATGGAAACGTTCAGGATGCCCGCCGAGCGCGTGACGATCTTCGCAAGCTCCTCGGGCGTATAAAGCTCCAGACGCAGAGTGACGCCGAAGCGGTCGCGCAGCGGCGCGGAGAGCTGACCGGCGCGGGTCGTCGCGCCGATGAGCGTGAAGTGCGGCAGGTCGAGCCGGATGGAGTTCGCGCTGGGGCCCTTGCCGATGATGATGTCGATGGCGTAGTCCTCCATCGCGGGATAGAGGATCTCCTCCACCGCGCGGTTGAGGCGGTGGATCTCATCGACAAAAAGAATGTCATTCTCGCTCAGATTTGTGAGCAGCGCGGCGAGGTCGCCCGCCTTTTCGATGGCGGGGCCGGAGGTGATGCGGATGTTGACGCCCATCTCGGCGGCGATGATGCCCGCGAGCGTCGTTTTGCCAAGGCCCGGCGGGCCGTGGAGCAGAACGTGGTCGAGCGACTCATTGCGCCGCTTCGCCGCCTCGATGAAGACGGCAAGGTTGCCCTTGGCCTTCTCCTGCCCGATGTATTCGCGGAGCGTTTTCGGGCGCAGCGAGCCCTCCTGCGCGTCCTCGCTCAGGAAGGTCTTGGCCACGATGGGCTCTTCATAAATGTCGGTCCCGAAATCAATGCTCAAGTGCTCACACTCCTTTTCACGCTTTGCAGAAGAATCATCAGTACGTGACCACAAAATAAATCACATACAGCCAGCTCAGCAATCCGTGAAAAATCGCCCATCCAACGCTGTTCCATGACGTATAGGAAATAACCATAGCAAGACAGGTTCCAAAGGTAATGCCGTTCTTAACAGCTTTTTTTGTGTTTTCGTTCATTCCGCGTTCACCTTCTTTACTTCACCATTTTTTTCAGGCTCTGGCGCACGATCTCCTCGAGCGGCAGAGTCTCCACGTCCACGCCCTTGAGCGCCGCGGAAATGTCCTGCTGCGTGTAGCCGAGCACCGCGAGCGCCGCGGCGGCCTCCGCCGCCTTGCTCCCGCTGCCGAGCGCCGCACCGCCGGCCGAGGCCGGCAGGCCGATCTCCTGCGTTTCCTTGGCGATCTTGTCCTTCAATTCCAGAAGAATGCGCTGGGCGAGCTTTTTTCCGACGCCGGGTGCGGCGGTCAGCGCCTTTTCGTCGCCGGTGATGACCGCCATCGTCAGATGCTCCGGTGTGCCGACGGAGAGGATGGCAAGCGCCGCCTTCGGCCCCACACCGGAAACGCCGATGAGCAGCTTGAAGCTATTGAGCTCCTGCTCGGTGGCGAAGCCGTAGAGCTCAAAAATGCCGTCGCCCACGTTCAAGTAGGTGTAAAGCCGTTTGACTTCACCCTTCTTGAGCTGACGGATGGTGTGGTTTGTTGTGCGGCAGGCGTAGCCCACGCCGCCGCAGTCGATGACCGCGAGGTAGGGCTCGACGTGCGCGACCTTGCCCTCGAGATAATAGAACATGGAGCGTCCTCCTTAGACGGTTTGCTTGACCGGATTTTGTGCGCGCGCGAGCAGCGAGGTCGCGCTGCGCGCGTGGCAGATCGCCAGGGCGAGCGCGTCCGCCGCGTCGTCGGGACGCGGAACGGCCTTGAGCTTCAAAAGCCGCCTGACCATGTCCATCACCTGCCGCTTTTCGGCAAGGCCATAGCCGACGACCGCCTGCTTGACCTGCATGGGCGTGTACTCAAAGAGCGGTATCCCGCTCTTCGCCGCGGTGCAGAGGATGATGCCGCGCGCGTGCGCGACGGCGATGCCGGTGGTGATGTTGTTGGAGAAAAACAGCTCCTCGACCGCGATGGCCTCCGGCCGGAGCTGCGCGATCAGCTCCTCCATATCGCGCTCGAGCTGCACGAGCCGCGCGGCGAGCGGGAGCCCTGCCGGCGTGGTGACCGCGCCGTATTGCAGCATCTGCGTTTTCCCGGTCTCCGCCTCGATCAGGCCGAAGCCGACGATGGCAAGCCCCGGGTCGATGCCGAGTATCCGCATGGCGCTCCCCTCCCTCGGCGCGGAGCGATGCACGGCGGCGTGCAGCGATCCGCGATCTGCGCAGTAGAGTATATTATATCAAACAGGCGTTCAAAACGCAAGCCCTTGCGGCGCGGCGGCAAAAAAACCTCCGCAGACCGCGCTGCGGAGGCTTTCGTGCATGGTGCTTACTTGGTCACAGCCTTGTGGAAGACCTTCTTGCCCTTGCGGATGATGACGCCGTCGCCGGCGAGCTTCTCTTGCGGGATGCTCTCGTCGATGCTCTCGACCTTCTTCTCGTCCACGACGATGCCGCCCTGCTGAACGAGACGGCGCGCCTCGCCGCGGCTCGGGCACAGCCCCGTGGCGACAAGCAGCGAGAGGATGTTGATGCCGCCGTTTTCAAAGTCGGCGTCCGCGAGCACGGTGGTCGGCATATTGGCGCTGTCGCCGCCGGCGCCGAAGAGCGCCTTGGCCGCGTTCTCCGCCTTCTTTGCCTCATCCTCGCCGTGGACGAGCGCGGTGAGCTCGTAGGCAAGGATCTCCTTGGCGCGGTTGAGCTGGCTGCCCTCCCACTTGTCCATCTCGTCGATCTGCTCGAGCGGCAGGAAGGTCAGCATACGGATGCACTTCAAAACGTCCGCGTCGCCGACGTTGCGCCAATACTGGTAGAAGTCGTAGGGGCTTGTCTTGTTCGGGTCGAGCCACACCGCGCCGCTGGCGGTCTTGCCCATCTTCTTGCCCTCGCTGTTCATCAGCAGCGTGATGGTCATGGCGTGCGCGTCCTTGCCGAGCTTCCTGCGGATCAGCTCCGTGCCGCCGAGCATATTGCTCCACTGGTCGTCGCCGCCGAACTGCATATTGCAGCCGTAGTGCTGGAAGAGGTAATAGAAGTCGTAGGACTGCATGATCATGTAGTTGAACTCAAGGAAGCTCAGGCCCTTTTCCATACGCTGCTTGTAGCACTCGGCGCGGAGCATATTGTTGACGCTGAAGCACGCGCCCACCTCGCGCAGCAGCTCGATGTAATTGAGCTTTAAGAGCCAGTCGGCGTTGTTGACCATGATGGCCTTGCCTTCGCCGAAGTCGATGAAGCGCTCCATCTGCTTTTTGAAGCAGTCGCAGTTGTGCTGAATGGTCTCCGGCGTCATCATGCTTCGCATATCGCTGCGTCCGGAGGGGTCGCCGATGTAGCCCGTGCCGCCGCCGACGAGGACGACGGGGCGGTTGCCCGCCATCTGCAGGCGCTTCATCAGGCACAGCGCCATGAAGTGACCGACGTGCAGGCTGTCCGCCGTCGGGTCAAAGCCGATGTAGAAGGTCGCCTTGCCGTTGTTGACCATTTCGCGTATCTCCGGCTCGTTCGTGACCTGCGCGATCAGGCCGCGCGCCTGCAGCTCTTCATAAATACCCATTGTATATTCTCCCTGTCACTTTTTGATTTGGTAAGCCGCCGCCAATTTCACGAGACCGCGGCTGAGAAGCTCTAAATTTTCATCGTCGATGCGGTTATCCTTCCCCGTCGGGCAGATGAAACGCCCGAAGCCGGGGACGCGGCGCACCGCGCAGACCGCGACGCCCTGCTTGAAGGCGCGCTGGTCGCCGGGGAAATGCACGAGACCGTCCACCTTGTCGTAGCAGGTCTTGCGCTCGGAGTTTTCAAAGCTCGAATTGATCGCGTCGAGCAGCTCGCCGTTCCAGCGGGCGCCCTTGCCCGGCAGGATCAGCAGCTCGTCTCCGCTGCCCACGCAGTCGAGGCAGAGGACGGGCTTCTCCTTGGCGCTCGGATAGCGCTTGCGGAAGCCCTTGGCGCCCCGCATATTGTCGCTGCCGCCGTCCAGAAAGAGGAAGCAGACGTCGTTGCGGTAGCGCGGCGTGAGCTGCTCGGCGGTGCGGAGCAGCGCCGCCACGCCGGAGGTGTTGGCGTTGACATTGTTCTTCTCCGACGGGCCGTATTTGAGATACGCCAGCGCGCCGATCAGCAGCACGAGAAAGAGCGGCAGCGTCAGGTTCGGAAGGTTCAGCGCGAAGGTCACGCCGAGGGAGACCGCGAAGCAGAGCACCAGCGCCAGCACGGGCGTGAGCGCCTGATAGAGCATATAGGTCACCGGCCGCGTCGGGCAGAGGATCGCCGGCAGCGGCTCGCGCAGCGGCGTATCGTAGTGCGCGGCATAGAGGATGCTCGCCCGCTCGGGATCGCCCGCGATGACGTTCACCGCCTTGCCGCAGTCGTTGAGCTTTGCGTCGTAGCCGAGCGCGCGCAGCTGCCCCATGAGGTAGGTGCGCATATTTTCTTTTTCCTGTGCCTTGCGCCGCACGGGATAGTCCCGCGTGATGCGCTGCGCGTACTGGTCCATCGGCAGCGGTTCTCCTTTTTTCAGATCAGCAAATCAACTGATATTGTAATGCCATACGGCGAAAAATGCAATTCTTTTTTACGTTAAAGCGAATCAAAACGAAGAATTCACAGCGCGCTGCGGAACGCGTCCGCCGCGCTCAGCAGCTCCTCCGCGCCGCGCAGCTGCGTTTCGGTCGCCGCCGCGCCGCCGGTCAGCCGCGCAAGCTCCGCGCAGCGCTGTGCGCGGTCAAGCTCCACGACGCGCGTGAAGGTGCGTCCGTTCTCCTCGCCCTTCTCGACGGAAAAGTGCGTGTCCGCCATCGCGGCGAGCTGCGGCAGATGCGTCACGCAGAGTACCTGACGCCTGCGCGAGAGCTTCGCCATCTTCTCCGCCACGCGCTGGGCCGCGCGGCCCGAGACGCCGGTATCCACCTCGTCGAAGACCATCGTCATCACATGATCCTGCTCGGCGAGCACGTTTTTGAGCGCGAGCATGATGCGCGCGAGCTCGCCGCCCGAGGCGATCTTGTGGATGGGCTTGAGGTCCTCGCCCGCGTTCGCGCTCATGAGGAAGCGCACCGTGTCAATGCCCGTCGCGTCCGGCTCATGCTCTGTAAAGTCGATGGAAAAGCGGACCTTGTTCATGTCCAGCTCGCGCAGCTCCCGCAGAATGCGCTCCTCGAGCGCTTTTGCCGCAGCCTTGCGCGCGTCGGAAAGCGTGCGCGCCGCGGCGAGCATTTCCTTTTCCTGCTTGGCAAGCGTCCCCTGAAGCTGCACGATGCGGTCGTCCGCGTATTCGATCTCGTCAAGCTCCTTTTTACTGCGCTCGAGGTAATCGAGCATCTCGCTGACCGTCGCGCCGTACTTTTTCTTGAGGCGGTAGAGCTGGTCGGCACGGCTCTCCACCGCGTCGAGCTCCTGCGGGGAAAAGTCCATCTCACTTCTCAGGTCGCGCACCGTTTCGGCGAGATCGTAAACGTCGGAATACAGGCTCTCCAGCCGCTCGCACAGCTCGGAGAAGCGAGCGCCGAGGGCGCGCACACTGTGGAGCGCGTTCTCCGCGTTCTTGAGCTGGCTCGCCGCGCCGAGGCCGTCGTCCCCGCCGGAGAGGGCGTAGTCCGCCGCGGCGAAGGCGTCCATGAACTTTTCGGCGTTGCGCAGCAGCTCACGCCGCGTAAGAAGCTCCTCCTCCTCGCCGTCGCGCAGCTCCGCGCGCTCCAGCTCGGCGATCTGATGGCGCAGCGTGTCGACGCGGCGGGCCTTTTCCGCCTCGTCCATTTCAAGCGCCTCGATCTGCCGCCGGGTCTCACGCGCCGCCTGATAACGCTCGGTATAGGCTTCCGGCAGGCCGTCGAGCCGGGCGAAGCGGTCGAGGTACGCGCCGTGCTGCTCCTCGTCGAGCAGCTGCGTGCCCTCGTGCTGGCCGTGGATATTCAAAAGGCTCGTCCCCAACGCGCGCAGCTGCGCGACTGTGATGGGCCGTCCGTTCGCGCGGCAGATGTTCTTGCCGTCGGCATAGATGTCGCGCTGGAGCAGCAGCACGCCGTCCTCCGGCTCGACGCCGAGCGCGGCGAGCACAGGAAGCGAGGCGTCCACGCCGTCAAATTCCGCGCTGACGAAGGCCTTGGCCGCGCCCGTGCGGATCAGGTCGCGCGAGGTGCGCGCGCCGAGCACCGCGCCGAGCGAGTCGATGACGATGGACTTGCCCGCGCCGGTCTCACCGGTGAGCGCGTTGAAGCCCGCGCGGAACGAGATGTCCGCGCGCTCGATGACGGCGATGTTTTCGATGTGGAGAAGCTGAAGCATTGCGGCCTTCTCCCCTTCTTACTTGATCATGGCGGTCAGCTCAGTGCAGAATTCCGCCGCACTCTGCTCGTCGCGCAGCACGACGAGCACCGTGTCGTCGCCGCTGACCGTGCCGACGATAGCGGGGATCTCCATGCCGTCGAAGGCGGAGCCTGCCGCGGGGCCGAGGCCCGGCATCATCTTCACCACGACGAGGTTCTGCGCACGGTCGGCGCTGAGGATGCTCTCGCGCAGGATGACCTGCAATCTGCCGGCAAAGTTGAGCTTGATCTTTTGCGCGCTCACGGCGTAGCGGTAGCGCCCGCCGCCGACTGGCTCCTTGATGAGGTGGAGCTGCTTGATGTCGCGTGAGATGGTCGCCTGCGTGCTCTCAATGCCCTGCTCCTGCAGCTTCGAGAGAAGCTGCTCCTGTGTTTCGATCGGCTCGGCCTCAATGATGGCCAGAATTTTCTCCTGTCGGTTATTCTTCATGTCCCAACACTCCCATCAACATCTTTTTTTGCAGGATATCGCAAAAGCTCTTATTGGAAAGCCTTACGAGCTTTGTTTCATATTTTGAGCGCCGGATCTCCACGGCGTCGCCGTTGCGCAGAGAGAACGCCCGCCCGCCGTCGGCGGAGAGAAAGATCGGCTTGTAGCCGGTCTTTTCCGTCTGCACGGTGACGGTGCGCTCCGGCGAGAGCACATAGGAGTTGGCGTGCACGCTGTGCGCGCAGATCGGACTGACGATGAGGTTGCGCGCCGTGGGCTCGACGACCGGCCCGCCCGCGGAGAGCGAATAGGCCGTGGAGCCGGTCGGGCTCGCGACGATCACGCCGTCGCCCGTCACATCGAGCAGCCGTCCCTGCTCGGTCCGAACGTGGAGCCGGATCACGCGGGACACCGCTCCGCGGGTCACGACCGCCTCGTTGAGCGCAAGGTTGGAGTAGATGACGCGCCCCTCGCGCACCACGCTGACGTCGAGCATCATGCGGCTCTCGACCGTGTATTTTTCGTCCATCAGCTCGCCGAGGCGGCCAAGCTCCTTCTGCTCCAGCTCCGCCATGAAGCCGAGCGAGCCGAGGTTCACGCCGAGCACCGGAATGTCGCGGTGCGCCGCGGTCTTGGAAAGGTGCAGGATCGTGCCGTCGCCGCCGAAGGCGATGATCATGTCCGCGCCGCGCAGCTCCTGCTGGAGCGGACGGATATCGAGGCCGTAGCCCTCGGGCTTCTCCTCGTTGCGGAACGGCACGCACACGACGTTCGGACAGTGAACGCTGTCGAGGATGCGCTTGGCCTCCTTGGCGACGGTCAGCTCGTGGTCGCGGTAGGGGTTTGGACAAAGTATCACCTTTTTAAGCATCGTTTTCGCCTTTCTTTTCCTCCAGCGCCGCGTGGGACGCCTCGACCAGAGCCTTCAGGTCATGGACCGGCGGCTCCTCCTCCGCGCGGGAGAGATAGCCGAGATATTCAATGTTCCCCTCGGGGCCGCGAATGGGAGAGTACGTCAGGCCAAGGACGGTAAAGCGACTTTCCTTTGCGTGCTCCAGAAAGTGCTCGAGCACCTCCAGATGCACGGCGGGATCGCGCACGACGCCCTTTTTGCCGACCTTTTCCCGTCCCGCCTCGAACTGCGGCTTGACGAGACAGACGGCGTGGCCGTCCGGCTTCAGAAGCCCCGCGAGCGCGGGCAGAATGAGCTTGAGCGAGATAAACGACACGTCCACGGACGCGAAATCCAGCTCATCGGGGATCTGCTCATGCGTGAGATAGCGCGCGTTCGTGCGCTCCATACACACGACGCGCGCGTCGCTGCGGAGCCTCCAGTCGAGCTGACCGTAGCCGACGTCCACGGCGTAGACCTTCTTCGCGCCGTTTTGCAGCATACAGTCGGTAAAGCCGCCGGTAGACGCGCCGATGTCGGCGCAGATGCAGTCCGTGAGCGTGATGGGAAACGCCGCCATCGCCTTTTCGAGCTTGAGTCCGCCGCGGCTGACGTAGCGCAGCGTGTGGCCGCGCACCTCGAGCGCCGCGTCGGCGGCGACCGGCGTGCCGGCCTTATCGACCTTTTGCCCGTTCACATAGACGATGCCGCTCATGATGCTCGCCTGCGCCTTGGCGCGCGTTTCGGCAAGGCCGCGCGCAACGAGCGCGACGTCCAATCGTTCCTTTGTACTCATTGGCAGACCTCCTTTGCCGTGCGCGCCAGGCTCTCCGCGTCCAGTCCGCATTGGCGGTACAGCTCGCCGACGCTCCCCTGCTCGATGAATCTGCGCCCGAGGTTGCAGAGCATGAGCCTCTGCGGCTCGTGCCCCTCCTCGGCGAGGATCGCCGCGATGCGCTGACCGATGCAGCCCACGCCCGAGCATTCCTCCGCGACCAGCAGCCGCTTCGTTGTGCCGAAGATTCTGGAAAGCTCGCCGCCGCGGAAGGGCGAAATGCGGTTGAGCTTGACCACCCGCGCCTCGATGCCGTCCTCGTGCAGCAGCTCCGCCGCGCCGAGCACGTTGTTGATGAGCGTGCCGTAGGCGCAGAGCGTGATGTCCTTCCCCGTGCGCAGCTCGGCAAAATCCCCGGCGCTCGTATCGGCGGTGAAGGCGCCCTCGCCGCCGCGCGGATAGCGGATGGCGACCGGGCCGGTCATTTCAAAAAGCGCGCGGCGCAGCATGGCGCGCAGCTCCGCGAAGCTCGCGGGGCAGAGCACCGTCATATTCGGGATGCCGGATAAAAATACCGTATCCATCACGCCGTGATGCGTCGCGCCGTCCGCACCGACCAGGCCCGCGCGGTCCACGGCAAAGACAACGTGCAGTCCGCTCAGCGCCACATCGTGCAGCAGCTGGTCGTAGGCGCGCTGGAGAAAGCTCGAATACACGGCGAACACCGGGAGCGCGCCCTGCTTGGCAAGGCCCGCCGCCATCGCGGCGGCGTGTCCCTCGGCGATGCCGACGTCAAAAAAGCGGTCAGGGAAACGCCCGGCAAAGGGCGTGAGACCCGTGCCGTCCTCCATCGCCGCGGTGATCGCGCACACGCGCGGGTCCTCCTCGGCCAGCTCCGTGAGCGCCGCGCCGAAGACGGAGGAAAAGCTTTCCTTCGCCGGCGGCACCGCGCCGGTCGCAGCGTCGAACGGTCCGACGCCGTGGAATTTCCATGGCTCGCGCTCGGCAGGCGCGTAGCCGTGCCCCTTCTGCGTGCGGACATGGACGAGCACCGGACGCTTCATCTCCCGCGCCCATTCGAGCGTGGTGGTGAGCTGCGCGAGGTCGTGCCCGTCCACAGGACCGAGGTAGGCGAAGCCCATGTCCTCGAACATCGTGGCGTTGGGCATCATGGCCTTTTTGAGCCCCGTTTTGAGCGAGTGATTGAAGCGGTAGAGCGCGCGTCCGGCGGCCGTGCCGCTCAGCGCGTTGTGGTACGCCTTCTTGAAGGCGAAGTATTCCGGCTTTGTGCGCAGGCGCGAGAGATGCTCGCTCATCGCGCCGACGTTGCGGTCGATGGACATACCGTTGTCGTTGAGGATAACGATCAGCGGCTCGCCGGAGGCGCCGGCGTTGTTGAGCCCCTCGTAAGCAAGACCGCCGGTGAGCGCGCCGTCGCCGATGAGGGCAAGCACGCTGTAATCCTCGTGCAGCATCGTGCGGGCGCGCGCCATGCCGAGCGCCACGGAGACGGAGTTGGAGGCGTGACCGGCGATGAAGGCGTCGTGTACGCTCTCGCAGGGCTTGGGAAAGCCCGAGATGCCGCCGAGCTGCCGCAGCGTCGGAAAGCGGTCCGCGCGTCCGGTGAGTATTTTATGAACGTAGCACTGATGCCCCACGTCAAAAACGAGGCGGTCGCGCGCCGTGTTGAACACGCGGTGGATGGCGACGGTCAGCTCCACCACACCGAGGTTCGAGGCGAGGTGCCCGCCGGTGTGCGAGACCTGCGTGACAAGAAAGCTGCGCAGCTCGTCGCAGAGAAGCGGAAGCTCCGAGCCGTCGAGCGCCCGGAGGTCTTCCGGCGAATGAATTCGGTCCAAGATCAACGTAGTATCCCCTTGCAGTTGTTTTCGGGCGGCCCGGCAGGAGCGCGGGATACCGCCGTCATGTCAAATCATGGTCATTATAGACCATCGTGCGGAAATATACAAGATATACAGCGCGATATTCACCGCAAAATTTTTGTGAACGACGCAAAACAGGGCGGAGTCCCGAAGGCCTCCGCCCTGCCGGGCGTTACTTGTTCCGCGTTTCCATGCTGTGCGAGAGCGCGGCGAGGAAGTCCGCTTCTCCGTCGAACAGACCGAGCGCGGAGATCGCCTCGTCGGTCAGACGCACGACCTCTCGTTCGCACGCCGCAAGGCCGAGGAGATCGACGAAGGTGGTCTTTTTCTCCGCCTTGTCCGAGCCGATGGGCTTGCCGAAGGTCGCCTCGTCGCCGATCACGTCGAGCATATCGTCGCGGATCTGGAAGGCAAGGCCGAGCGCGTCGGCATAGCGCTGCGCCGCATCCGCCTGCTCCGCCGTGCCGCCCGCGGCGGCGACGCCCATCAGGCAGGCCGCGCGGATGAGCGCGCTCGTTTTGCGCAGATGGATCGCCATCAGCTCGCCGCGGTCGAGGGAGCGGCCCTCCCATTCGAGGTCGAGCTGCTGGCCGCCGCAGATGCCGGCGTGACCCGCGGCGTGCGTCAGGATCTGCCCACAGCGCAGCGCGCGCTCCGGCGCAAGCGGCGCGGAGAGCACCGTTTCAAAGGCGAGAGCCTGCAGCGCGTCGCCTGCCAGCACGGCGGTGGCCTCGCCGAACACCTTGTGGTTCGACGGCTTGCCGCGGCGCAGATCGTCGTCGTCCATGCACGGCAGATCGTCGTGAATGAGCGAATAGGTATGCAGCAGCTCCACGCCGCAGGCGGCGGGAAGCGCGGCGTGAACATCGCCGCCGCAAAGACGGCAGAATTCCAGCGTCAGGATCGACCGCAGGCGCTTGCCGCCCGCGGTGAGACTGTAGCGCATGGCGTCGAGCAGCCGCGCGTAGGGCTCGTCCGCGGCGACGCATTGTGCATCGAGAAAGTCCTCGACCATCGTGCGGTATTCCTCCATGCGGAGGGCAAACAGTTCTCGTTCCATGTACTATTCCTCCGCAGCAAAGGGGGCTTCGACCGGCGCGCCGTCCGCGCCTTTGGTCAGGCGCACGACCTTCTGCTCTGCCTCGTCGAGCATTTTTCCGCAGGAGGTGACGAGCTTCGTCCCCTCCTCAAAGAGCTTGAGCGAGTCGGCTAACTTCGCGTCGCCGCGCTCAAGCTGCGACACGATCTCCTCGAGCCGCGTGATGTTATCCTCAAAGCTTTTTGCCATGGCTGTTCTCTCCTCTCGTTTCGTTGACCGTACAGGCCAGGCTGCCCCGTCCGAGCGTCACGTCGATCGTCTCGCCGACGGTCACCTCGTCCGCGCTGCGGAGCACCGTACCGTTCGCCGTCCGCGCCACGGCATAGCCGCGCGCGAGCACCGCGAGCGGGCTCATCGCGTGGAGCGACGCGCACAGCGCGGCAAAGCGCTGCCGCCGCTCCCCCACCTGCTTTTCCGCAAGCGAGGCGAGATTCTTCTGTGTGTAGTCGAGCAGCAGGCGCTTGTCCGCGATGAAGGCCATCGGGTCGCGCAGCACGCGCTTCCGCTCCAAGGCGGTCAGCCGCTCCCGCAGCGTGGAAAGGCGGCTTTCCTCCGTTTTGGTCATGCCTCGCTCCAGCGCCGTGAGCCGGGCGCGGACGTCATTCCGGTCAGGCACGGCGATCTCCGCGGCGTTCGACGGCGTGGACGCCCGCGCGTCCGCGACATAGTCGGCGATGGTGACGTCCGGCTCGTGACCGACGGCGGAGATGACGGGGATCTCTGATTCGTAGATGGCGCGCGCCACGCGCTCGTCGTTGAACGCCCAGAGGTCCTCGATGGAGCCGCCGCCGCGGCCCGTGATGATGAGGTCCGCGACCTTGTATCTGTTCGCGTAGCGCAGCGCGCCGGCGATCTCCGGCGGGGCCTCGGTTCCCTGCACGCGCACGCCGAGGAGCTTGACCTCCGTCAGCGGCCAACGGGCGCGGAGGATGCGGAGCATATCATGCACCGCCGCGCCGGCGGGCGAGGTGATGATGGCGATGGTCTTCGGGTATTTCGGCAGCGGCTTTTTGTGCGCGGGATCGAAAAGCCCCTCGCGCTCCAGCTGCGCCTTGAGCTGCTCGAAGGCAGCGTGCAGGTCGCCCGCGCCCTCCGGCGAGAGCTCGGAGACATAAAGCTGATAGGCCCCGTCGCGCGGGAACACGCTGATGCGCCCGAAGGCGATGACCTTCATGCCGTTCTCGGGACGGAAGCGCAGACGCAGGGCGTTTCCCTTGAACAGCACGCAGCGCATCGCGCCCTCGGCGTCCTTGAGCGTGAAGTAGTGGTGGCCCGAGGGGTAGAGCTTGTAGTTTGAGATCTCGCCGCGCACGAAGATCTCCTGCAGCTGCGGCACGCGGTCGAGCAGAGCCTTGATGAAGTTGTTGGCCTCGCTGACCGAGAAGATCATTTGCTGTTCCATGCGTTCTCCTGTGAAGCGTTTTTCCTTTGCAGATGCCGGATATACAAAGCAGAGCGCCGCCGTGCGCGGTGCTCTGCCTCTTTGCTTATTCTGCGCTGATCTCCGCGCGCACGAACGAGCCGAGGATGCCGTTGATGAACTTCACGGTCTCGGGCGTTTCGTACTTCTTGGCGATCTCCACCGCCTCGTTGATGGCGACAGAGTTCGGCACGTCGCGGAAATAGAGAATCTCGTACATCGCCACGCGCATGATGGCGGAGGCCACGAGCGGGATGCGGTCAAAGCTCCAGCCCTTGGCGTACCTGGCGATGAATTCGTCCAGCTCCGGCGCGTGATCGGCCACGCCGCACACGAGCGCGCGGATATACTCCGCCTGCTTGGCGTTGGGCGCTTCGCTGTATAGCTCATCCTCACCTGCCAGCTCGGCAAAGCCGTCGCGGCTCAGCCGCTCGGCGACCAGCTCCTCCGCCGTTTTGTCGGTGAAGCTCAGCTCATACGCCAGATGCACGGCAATCTCTCTTGCAGTATTGCGAACCATAGACGTTTCGTCCTTTTCTCTTTCTTGTTAGTTGAAGCTGATGCCGCCCACATGGACGTTGACCGCCCGGACGGAGAAGCCCGTCATCGTCTCGACTGCGCTCATCACAGCGTCCTGCACCTTGGCGGCGGTCTCGGGAATGGCGAAGCCGTATTTCACCGTCAGGTAAACGTCCAGCGTGATCTCGCCGTCCTGAATGTCCATGCGGATGCCGCGTGCGGGCTTCTTGCCCATGAACTGCTCGGTGAGCTGCTCGGTCATGGTGGTCATCATGGCGCCGACGCCCTCGATCTCGCCGATGGCCTCGGACGCGATCGCGACCACAACATCCTCGGAAATGTTGATGCTGCCGTCGCTCGCGGACTGCGTCAGATATTCGCGGTTTTCGCCCATTGCTGTCTCTCCTTGCTATACGGTAGTGATACTCAGCATACGCTATGCTCAATTATTAGTATTCTACCATCCTTTGCCGCAAATTACAACAGCTAATTTACTTCTAATATTTTGATGCAGTCGGCGGTCAGCTCGGTCTCCTGCTTGACGATGTCGGTGATCTTCGCGATGTCCTCGGTCTGAAGTCCGTCCTCGCCCGCCGAGACCACCACGCTCACGCCGTCGTCGGCCATGAAGACCACGCAGTCCGTGTAGCCCTTGGCGGTGATCATGTTTTCGATCTGCGCTTCGGCGAGCGTGTAGGCTGCGAGCGTCTGGATGCTCTGCGCAGCCTCGGCTGCGGCCGCCTCATCGACCTCCGCCGCGCCGCTTGCCTCCTGCAGAAGGCTCAGCGCGCTGTCGCGGGCCTGCTGGCGCGTGAGCCGCGCGGTCGCAAAGTAGTCGCCCGGCAGCGCTTCGCCGGAGACCTCCTCTGCGTCGCCTTCCGTGCCGTCCACCAGCGTGGCCTGCCCGAGGATCTTGTCGGTCTCCTCTACCTGCTGCGCGTAGCGTCCGTTCAGAAAGATCGCCCCGCACACGAGCAGTAAGACCGCTCCCGCCACCATGTTCCGTTTCCACAGCTTTTTCATGTTCTTCCTCCCAAAAATAATGATTTTCATGGTTTCCCCTGTAATACGGTGATCTTGTCGCTCGGCAGCGCCGTCAGAGCGCTGACCGCCTGCGTCACGGCAAGGCGCACGCCCGCGCTGCCGCCGCCCTCGCAGACTACAAGCGCCCCGACGTAGCGCGGATAGACGCGGTTCGTCACCACGACCTCCTGCGTGCCGCTGCCCGTACCGACGACGACCGTCTCACTCTTGCGCTTCATGTCCTCGCTCCCGCTGCGCTCGGCGGTCGTATCCTGCGCCAACTCGCGCTTCGTGCCGGAGTCCACGGTGAGCATCAGCCGCAGCTCGCCCACGCCGTCGATGGCGCGCAGGATGTTCTCCATCTCCTCCTGCACCGCGCCGCGGTCGAACGCCTCGGCGTCCGAACTGCCGGCTGTTGGCTCGGCCTCCGCATTTCCTCCCGGCAGCAGCATCAGCACGATGCCGAGAAGCGCCGCGAGCGCGGCGAGACGGTATTTTTTCAATCCCTCGAGCCACTTCCCCGCCCGCGCATCCTTCATCTCTCCGCCCTCCATTCCTGCTTCTCCGGCGCGATCCCCAGCTCCTGCGTGAGGAGCACGGAGAGCTCCGCGTTTTCCTCGCCGAAGAGCACCGCGCGGTCGGGAATGAACGCGCCGTCCTCCTCGCGCACCGTGACCTCTGCCGTGACCTCAGCGCCGAGGGCGTGTGCTTTGTCCTCAATATATGCGCCCGTCCGCTCCGCTATGACCGCCGCGAGAGACTGCCCGCTCACGTCGCGGTATTGCTCCTCCAATGCCGCGCGGTCGGCAGAGAGACCGTCGAGGTCGAGCGCCAGCTCCCTCGGCTCCGCCGTCCCGAGCGGGCGCAGCATACAGAGAATGAGCACCAGTCCGCCGGAAAAGCGCGCGAGCTTCCGCACGCTTCCCTCGGGCGTGAGCTGATCGAGAAGGCTCACGAGAAAGGCGCAGCTCACCACGCCAAGGAGCCATTGCCGTAAAAATGCCATCACATCACCACCATGGAAATGGATACGAGCAGCGCCGCGAGCAGCAGCGCCGCACAGGCCGCCGTCATGCCGAGGACGAGGGTGAAGGCGTCGCCGAGCTGCTCGAGCAGCCGCTCAAGCGGCTTGACGCCGCTGACCGCCGAGACGAAAGCCGCCGCGCGGTAGAGCAAAAACTGCACGCTCAGCCGCACGAGCGGCGTGAGGCAGGCGAGCAGCACGCCCAGCACGCCGGCCGCCCCGATGGCCGCGCGCAGCGAATGGGCCGCGCTGAGCACCATCTCGGCGGACTCCGCGAGAATGCTCCCGACCACCGGCACCGCGCCGGAGACCGCCGTCTGTGCCGCCTTGACCGCCGCGCGGTCCGCGCTTCCGGTGAGCACGCCGCTGACCGACAGATAGAGCGTGAAGGCCGTCACCGCGCCGCACAGCAGCCAGGAGATGAGCTTTTTGAGTCCGTCCGCGAGCTTGTCCAGACCGCTCTCCGGCAGCGCCGCGCCCGCCGAGGCAAGAGCGATGTGGCAGTAGACCAGCGGGAGCAGCAGCTCGTGGATGAGCGTTGTGAGCGCGTCGGCGGCAAAGAGCGTGCCGACCTGCCAGGCGCTCGCCGTGAACACGCCGCCGCAGCCCGCGAGCGCCGCCGCCATCGTCGGCAGCAGGAGCTTGGTGAGGTCGGCGAGATCCTGCATGGTCGCCGTTCCCAGTCCGATGAGCGAGGAAAGGTCGCCCGCCGAGAGCGTCGTCACGCACAGCACGCCGACGAGCGGTACAAAGCGGGAGGCGTTCTCGCCGAGCGAGGACGCAAAGCCGTCCGCGGCTCCCGTGAGCAGGACGGTCAGCGCGAGCAGCACCGCCCCGCGCAGCGAGCGGTCCAGCGACGCGCGCAGCGCGTCGAAGAAGCTCTGCACGAGGAACCGTACGCCGCCCTCCGTGATGCCTTCACCCTCTGCCAGCGCCGCCGCTTCCTCCGGCAGCGCGTCGAGAAGCTCGCCCGGAAGCTGCACGGCGCAGACTGGAACGGTCAGGAGCGCGAGCGTGAGCAGGAGAAATACCGTCCTTCTCACAGCCAGCCCTCCACCAGCTCCACCACGGCGAGCAGCAGCGGAGCGGCTGCGGTCAGCGCACAGACCGCGCCGGCGGTCTCGAGCACGGAGGCAAGAGCGCCCTGCGCGGCGTCGCGGCAGAAGGCGCCGCCCACGCGCACCGTCAGCGCAATGGCGAGCACCTTCCAAAGCGGCGTGAACACCGCGCCCGAAAGGCCCGTTTTCTCTGCGAGCGTGCGAAGCAGCGCGGCCAGCGGTTCGCCTGCCGCGATGAGCAGAGCCGCCGCGCAGGCGGCGGCGCACAGCGCCAGCAGCAGCGCCAGCTCTCCCTCGCTCCGCCGCAGCAGCGAGGCGACCGCCGCCGTGATGACGCACAGCGCGAATACCTTCAGCAAAAGCTCCATCGCTCAGAACCCGAAGAGTGTTTTGACCAGCTCAAAGAGCGAGCTGATCTCCCGCACGAGCAGCATCATCGTCGTCACCAGTCCCGCAAGGCTCACGAGCATAGCCTGATCGGGCCGGTCCGAGCGCACGAGCAGCTGATTGAGCACCGCGACCACGATGCCGATGGCGGCGATCTTGAATACCAGATCAATGTCCATAGCGATCTCCTGTGTAAAGTGTTTTTCCTGTTCAGATAAGCAGTATCGTGACAAGGAGACTCAGGCTGAAGCAGAGCGTCGTCACGAGCCGGGTATCCCGCGCGCTCTGCCGCTCCCGCTCCGTGAGCGTACCGCGCAGCGCCTGCGCCGCCGCGCGCAGGGCGCGGAGCACCGCGTCCTCCTCCCCGCCGAGCGCGTCGGCAAGACCGGATAGCACAGCCTGCTCCCGCTCGCCGAGCGGCGTCCGGGCGGCGGCCTCGCGCCAGCCGTCCGGCAGCGGCGTTCCGTTCTCCAGCTGCGCGAGCACGTCGGCGAAGAAGGCGTCGGCGTACTTCCCCGCGCCGCGCTGTCCGAGCAGCCGCGGCAGCGGCATGAGCGAGGCGCGTATCCCGCGCTCCAAGCCCTCCAATGCGGCGGAAAGCTCCCGCAGGGCGGCACGCTCCTGCCTCCGTGCGCCGAGCAGCGCATGGCATTGGAGCGCCGCGCCGCAGAGGATCAGGGCGGCTCCGAGCAGCTTCACGGCAGCAGCTCCTCCACGCGGTACCGCCGCTCCTCGCCCATGCCCTCGATGACGACGGCGCGCCGGAACACGCCGGAGTCGCGCAGCAGCGGCCAGAGCGGCTTTTGCCGCAGCTCGTCAAGGCCGGAGGCGTGCATCGTCGCGAGCAGCGCCGCGCCGCAGTTGGCGGCGTGCGCCATCGCCGCAATGTCCTCGGCCGCCGTGATCTCATCGACCGCGATGACCTGCGGGTTCATCGCCCGCAGCACCATGCCGATGCCCTGCGCCTTGGGGCAGAGCGTGAGCACGTCCGTGTGCGTCCCCAAAGCCATCTGCGCCTCTCCTCCGGCGCAGACAGCGACCTCTCCGCGCTCGTCTACCACCGCGACGCGCAGCGCCGCGCGGTTCTCGCTTCCGAGCGAGAGCGTGCGGATGAGGTCGCGCAGAAGCGTCGTCTTGCCGCCGCCCGGCGGCGAGAGCAGGAGCGTGCTCCGGAAGGCTCCCGCGCAGAACAGACTGTCTGCCGTCGGCTCGGCCAGGCCGATCCGCTCGGTGACGATGCGCAGCGAGAGCGAGGAAATGTCTCGCAGACTCGCGACCGCGCCGTTCCGCAGCACCGCCGTTCCGCATACGCCGAGCCGGAAGCCGCCGTGCAGGCACAGAAACCCCTGCCGCAGCGTCTCCGCGCAGGCATAGCGCGAGTAGTCTGTCACCGCGTCCACCATCTGCGCGAGATCGCGCGGCGTCACGCGGCTGTCCGCGCCGAAGTACGGCAGCGTGACCTCGCCCTCGGGCAGCAGTGCGGCGGGGGGCTGTCCGGCACGCAGGCGGAACTCCTCCGTGTATCGCTTGCGATGGTCCGGCATTTGCAGCGCCGCGCGTCGGAACCGGGGCGGCAGCAGCGCCGCCGCCTCCTCGCAGCGCGCAATGGCCCTGGCTTCGTTCATGCGCTCTCCCCCTTGTCCGTCAGATACCCCACTCTATGCGAGGAGCGGACAGGTCATGCCTGTTCGCCTGAAAAAATGCGGATGAAGAAAAAAGCGGCGGGAGCTCCCGCCGCTTCGCGCTCGTAGCTTTTATTTGCCGCCGCAGCTGCAGCAGTTCGTCGGCGTGTCCGCGCCGCCCTCCGCGATGCCGGCGGGGAAGAAATCGTCCACCGGGAAGCAGACGCTCTCGAACATCTCGCAGGGATCGTCGCAGGAGCTGCACGAAATGCTGCCGACCGGCTGGCAGCTGCCGCTCGGGATGCAGTAGTCGAACACCGGAATGAGCAGCTGCGTGCCGCGCTCGAGCCGCACGATGGAGAACTGTCCGATGGAGATGCACACGCGCCTGGTCTGCGGCTCGAAGAGAATGGGCTCGTCGAAGGCTTCGGCAATGCCCGCGGGCACGCCCGTGACCGCTGCGCAGTCGCAGCAGTTCCCGCAGGAGCAGTCGACAATGCGCGCGCACAGCAGCAGTGGGTCGACAGCCGTGACCACGGCGGTCGGCAGGTTCGCCGTGAGGTCGATGGGATAGTCCGCGCCGCCGGGCACGGGATACGAGGAGAACACCTTCGCGCGGCTCTCGCCGCCGAAGAGCATCACGCGCTTATCGAAGGTCGCAAGGCCCTCGATCTCCGTTGCGCGCATCCCGTTGTTCACCGCCTGCAGGATCACGCGGTAGTAAAAGCGCATATCGACCGTAAAGAAGCCGCGGTTGAAGCTCACCGGCTCCACATCCACACCGACGTGCAGCAGCTCCACGCGGCCGCCGCGGATGCTCTGCGAGGCGTCGATGACGCTTTGGGCCGTCGCCGTGGGGTAAAAGGTCAGGTCCTCGATGCAGTCCTTATCCTTGCAGGACGAGAAGATCTTTTTCGTATGGATACAGACCGCTTCGCGCACGCCGTTGGCGCTCGTGATCGGGCCTGCGGTCACTTTTTCAGCCATGGAAATACCTCCTGATCTAAGTACTGATGAAAGATTGGCTTTCTTTCAGTCCAGTCTATGCCGAGCGGCGGGAATGGTGAAAAATCCACTATACAAATTTAAGGAAACGCGCTATAATAAGGAAAATATCGGACAGGAGGGCTGCCCTATGGCGCGCATGGGCTTCATTCAGGATAAGCTCGAGATCAAATTTCTTCTTCTCTACATCGCCTCACGGCTCATCGAGCCGGTGCCGTTTGAGGCCATGCAGGAGCTTGCGATGATCGACGACGGCGTGGACTTCTTCGATTTCTCCGAGTGCATGAATGATCTCGTCACCTCCGGGCACCTGACGCTCTCGGAGGACGGGCTCTATGCCATCACGGAGAAGGGCCTGCGCAACGGGCAGATCTGCGAATCGAGCCTTCCCTACTCCGTGCGCCTCGCGGCGGACAAGAACATCACCGTGTTCAATCAGAAGCTGCGCCGCCGCGCACAGATCCGATCCGAGATCACGCCGCGCCCCAACGGCACCTACACCGTCTCCCTCGCCTTCTGCGACGAGCAGGACAGCCCGCTTCTGAAGATGGAGCTGATGGTACCTAAGGAGGTCATGGCAAAGGACCTTGCCGACCGCTTCCGGAAGAACACCGAGCAGCTTTACGCGAGCGTGATCAATGCACTCTTTGAAGCACCAAGGGAGAAAAAGGAATAAGGATGGAAAAAGGAGGACGCTGCCGTCCTCCTTTTCTCGTATGCCGTTTTATTCCAGCCTGAGCCAGTCCTCGTAGTGCGGCAGCTCGTAGTCGGCGAGAGCGCACATCTGCCGCCACTCGTCCCCTTCTGCCGCGCCGCCGACGGCGACCGCGCGGAAGCCCGCCTTCTTCGCCGTCTCCACGAGCGCGAGCGTACCGGTGAAAACCACGGTATCCGCCTTCTGCGACCGCAGCCGCCGCATGGCCTTTTCCAGCATCGTCCCGCTGCAAACGGCGCAGCCTGCCTCGCGCTCGGTCAAAAGACCGCGGAAGTCTCCCTCGATCCCCGCCGAACGCAGCAGCGCCTGCGCTTCGGCGCGGTCGAGCGCCGTGACGGCGTAGAGCCACACGCTCTCCATTTTCAGGATGGAGAGCACCTTGTCCGCGCCCGGGCGCAGAGCGCCGCCGTCCAGCAGGGCGTCGGGAAAAGTAAAGATCGCGCTTTGCAAACGCATAACGTATTCGTCTCCTTTTTATTTCAGCACTACATTCTCATCGCCGAGCAGCTCGCGCATCGCGCGGACAAAAGCCGGGTGCAGCGCCGCGGTCGTGCCGATGAGCTTGCCGCTGTCGATGAGCCGGATACGCACCGGCTCCTTGCCCTCAAAGAGATAGGCGATGCGGCGGAACTGCGTCATTTCATGGCTGTCCATCGACGGCAGGCGCAGATAAAGCGTCTGCCGCTTCTCCCCCGCCGCCCCTGCGGACACATCGGCTGCGCTGCCGTCGAGCGGTCGCGCCGAATCGCACATGAGCTGCGGGGCCTTCTCGTCGCGCACGCTCAGGCGGCCTGAAGCAAGGATGGTCTGCCCCTCCTTGAGGTAGCTGCCGCTCGTCTCCAGCGTGCGGGCGAAGCAGAGCATTTCCATCGCGCCCGTGCTGTCCTCGACCGTGACGTAGGCCATGAGCGTATTGCTGCGCGTCGTTTTGACCTTGCTCGAGGTCACGACGCCCGCAATGCTCAGCTTCTGACCGTCGGCAAAGATCGTCGGTCCGGCCTCCTGCGCAAAATCCTCCAGAATGCGGCCGATCGGCGCGGCGCCGAGCCGGCGGGACAGCTCCCGGTAAGCGTCTATCGGGTGACCGGAGAGATAGAGACCGGTGGTCTCCTTCTCCATCGCCATCCGCTCCTGCGCGGAAAATTCCGGAATGTCCGGCAGATGCAGCGGCTCGCGCTGCGCGGCGCCGCCGCCCATGCCGAAGAAATCGAGCTGGCCCTCGACATTCACGCGGTTGCCGTTCGAGATGCCGTCCATGACCTTTTCATACACCGCGATAAGCTGCGAGCGGTACACGCCCATCGAATCGAACGCGCCCGCGCGGATGAGGTTCTCCACCGCGCGCTTGTTCATGTCATTGCCATCCATGCGATAGCAGAAATCCTGAAAATCCACAAAGGGACCGTTGACCTCGCGCTCGCGCATCATGCGGGCGATCAGGCCGCGGCCGATGTTCTTGATGGCGACGAGGCCGAAGCGGATGCCCTCCGGCTCGACCGTAAAGCGGTCATCCGACCGGTTGACGTCCGGCGGCAGGAGCGCGATGGCGCACTCGCGGCACTCGCCGATGTATTCCGCGATCTTCTCGCTGCTGTCCAGTACGCTCGTGAGCAGCGCCGCCATATATTCCTTCGGGAAATGGCACTTGAAATACGCCGTCTGGTACGCGATGACCGCGTAGGCCGCGGCGTGCGCCTTGTTGAAGGCATAGTTTGCGAAGGCGTAGATATCGTCGTAGATCGCCTGCGCGGCGCTCTCGCTGATCCCGTTCGCGATGCAGCCCTTGATGCCCCGGCTCGGGTCGCCGTGCAGGAACGCGCCGCGCTCCTTTTCAATGTCCTTGACCTTTTTCTTGCTCATGGCGCGGCGGAGCATATCCGCCTGCCCGAGCGTGTAGCCGGCAAGCTGCTGGAAGATCTGGATGACCTGCTCCTGATAGACGATGCAGCCGTAGGTGATCGACAGGATCGGCTCGAGCTGCGGAATGAGGTAGGTCACCTTGCTCGGATCGTGCTTGCAGGCGATGAACTTCGGAATGGAGTCCATCGGGCCGGGGCGGTAGAGCGCGATAAGAGCCGTGATATCCTCAATGTTCTGCGGCTTGAGACTGACACACACGCCCGTCATGCCGCTCGATTCGAGCTGAAAGACGCCCGAAGTCTTGCCCGCGGCGAGCATTTCATAGGTCTCGGGGTCGTTCTCCGGGATGTCCGCCAGCTTGAAGCCGGACTGCGTTTTCTGCACGGTCTTGACCGCGTCGTCGAGCACCGTGAGGTTGCGAAGGCCGAGGAAATCCATCTTGAGAAGGCCAAGCTCCTCAAGCGTTGTCATCACATACTGGCACACGACCGCGTCGTCGTTCGTCGCCAGCGGGACGTAATCGACCACGGGGCGCTTGGTGATGACCACGCCCGCGGCGTGCGTCGAGGCGTGGCGCGGCATCCCCTCAAGGGCGCGCGCCGTGTCGATGAGCTTTTTCACCTGCTCGTCGTTCTCGTACTTTTCGCGCAGCTCGCGCGAGAGCTTGAGCGCGTCGTCGAGCGTGATGTGCAGATTTCCCGGCCCGCCGGGCACGAGCTTGGCGATCACATCGCAGTCGGCGTAGGTCATATTCAGCGCGCGGCCCACGTCGCGGATCGCGCCGCGCGCCGCCATCGTGCCGAAGGTCACGATCTGCGCCACATGGTCGTCGCCGTACTTGCGGCGGACGTAGTCCACGACCTCGCCGCGGCGGGTATCGCCGAAGTCCATGTCGATATCGGGCATGGACACGCGCTCGGGATTGAGAAAGCGCTCGAAGAAAAGACCGTACTTCATCGGCTCGATGTCCGTGATGTGCAGACAGTAGCTCACGATGCTGCCCGCCGCGCTGCCGCGCCCCGGGCCGACGGGGATGCCGACGCTCTTGGCGTAGCGCACAAAATCGGAGACGATGAGAAAATAATCGACGAAGCCCATCTTCTCGATCATGTTCTCCTCGTATTCCAGCTGCGCCTTCTGCTTTTCCGTCCCCTCGCCGTAGCGCCCGGCAAAGCCGTCCGCGCAGAGCTTTTTGAAATAGGTCAGCGAGGTGTAGCCCTCCGGCACCTTGAATTCCGGCAGGTGGTACTTGCCGAAGGTGAACTCCAAATTGCACATCTCCGCGATCTTCCCCGTGTTTTCGATCGCGCCGGGGTATTGGGCGAAAAGCGCCTCCATCTCCTCTGTCGAGCGGAGGTAGAAGTTCTGCGGCTCGTAGCGCATCCGGTTCTCGTCGTCCACGGTCTTGCCCGTCTGGATGCACAGCAGCACATCGTGCGCGTAGGCGTCCGCCTTCGTAAGATAGTGCGCGTCGTTCGTGCACACGAGCGGCAGCCCCGTCTCCTCGTGGATGCGCAGCAAGCCCTTGTTTACGACCGCCTGCTCGCGGATGCCGTGGTTCTGAAGCTCAAGATAGAAGCGGTCGGGGCCAAATATATCCGAGAGTGTCAAGGCATATGCCTTTGCATTGTCGTACTCGCCGTTGCGCAGCCGGCGGGGGATCTCGCCAGCAAGACACGCCGAGAGCGCAATAAGTCCCTTGGCGTGCGCGCGCAGCAGCTCAAGGTCGATGCGGGGCTTGATGTAGAAGCCCTCGGTAAACGCCTTGGAGACCATGTAGGAGAGGTTGCGGTAGCCCTCCTCGTTCTCGCACAGAAGGACGAGGTGGCGCGCCTCGGCGTCAAACTCGTGCTGCTTGTCAAAGCGCGTGCGGGGCGCGACATAGACCTCGCAGCCGATGATGGGCTTGACGCCCTCGGCCTTGCACGCGCGGTAGAAGTCGATCGCGCCGTACATCACGCCATGGTCGGTCACGGCGACCGCCGTCTGCCCCAGCTCGCGGACGCGCTTGGCCAGCCCCTTGATGCGGCACGCGCCGTCAAGAAGGCTGTATTCCGTATGAACGTGCAGATGTGCAAACGGCATGATGCTTTCCTCTCTTTATGCTTTCTCTTTGCCCGCAAGCTCCATGAGCTTGCGCATCCGGTGGTTGAGGCAGGATTTCGTCAGCGGCGGGTCGAAGGTCTCTGCCAGCTCGCTGAGCGACAGCTCCGGCTGCAAAAGCCGAGCGACCGCGACCTCCTGCAGCTTGACCGGCAGCGTGGCGACGATGCCCGCGTCGGTCAGGCGCGTGAGCGCCTCGACCTGCTCGCGCGAGGCGGCCACGGCCTTGTCCACATTCGCCGCGTCGCAGTTGACGCGGCGGTTGACCGTGTTGCGCATTTCCTTTTCAACCTTTGCGGCCATGACCTCCATCGCCGCGGCGGGCGCGCCGATGCGCGTGAGCAGCTCCTCGATGTGGTCGCTCTGCTTGAAATAGGTCACGCCGTTGCCCTGCCGCTGCACGTTTTTCGGCTCGTAGCCCATGTCGCGCAGCAGCGCCTCGACCTCGCGCCCCGCCTGCAAATGCGGCGTGGCAAGCTCGAGATGGTAGCGCTTGAGCGGATCGGTCACGCTGCCGCCCGCAAGAAAGGCCCCGCGCAGGAACGACGCGCGGCAGCACTCCTCCTCCAGCAGCGCGAAGTTGACGTGCAGCGCGTAGTGCTGGTCGGGATCGTAGCCGAGCGCTTCTAAAATGACGGCGAGCTTCTGTCCGTCCGTGATGCGGAAAATGCTTTTGCTGCTGCTCTCCTGCGCGTCGAAGCGAACGCTGAACGCTTTCTGGAAGAGCTTCGGCAGCCGCGCGGCAAAGTCCTCGCTCTCGGTGACGATGCGCACCTCGGTCGGGGAAAAGCTGCCCGCGTAGAGCAGTACGCCGTAGGCTTCGGCGCGCGCGCAGCAGCGCCGCGTGAGCGGCACGCGGCACAGCTCCGCCTTGGCGTCGGAGGAAAAGGACATGGGCGTTCTCCTTTCAGCCGCGTGTGATATCGCGGTGGTTCTCGTAGGCGGCGTAGCCGAGCTTATTTAAGTACTCCGTCACCGCCCGCGCGATGGACACCGAGCGGTGCCGTCCGCCGGTGCAGCCGACGGCCACGACCAGCACGGCCTTGCCCTCCTCCTGATAGAGCGGCAGGAGGAACGCGAGCATCTGCTCGAGCTTTGATAGAAATTCCTTCGTCTGCGGGAAGGAAAAGACATAGTTGTAAACGTCGTCGTTCATGCCGGTCTGATAGCGCAGCTCCGGCACATAGTAGGGGTTCGGCATGAAGCGCACGTCGAACACCAGATCGGCCTCGAGCGGCACGCCGTACTTGTAGCCGAAGGAGACGACGTTGATGCTCATGCGGCTCTGCTGCCCCTTTTCCGCAAAGAGGCGGTAGAGCTCGCCGCGCAGCTTCGCCGCGGAGAGCTGCGTCGTGTCGATCACAAAGTCCGCGCGCTCGCGCAGCGGGCGCAGCAGCTCCGTTTCGCGCTTCACCGCGTCCTCGATGGTCGCGCCGCTCTCCATGAGCGGGTGGCGGCGGCGCGTTTCCTTGTAGCGCTTGATGATGCTCTGCGTGTCCGCCTCCAGATAGAGCAGGCGGCAGACCGTGCCGCCCTCGCGCAGACGGTCGATGACCTCCAGCAGCTCCTGAAAGCTGTCCACGCCGCCGCGGATGTCGTTCACCAGCGCGACACGGTCGTAGCGGCCGTCGCTCTCGGCGGAGAACTCCGCGAACTTCGGAATGATGGCGGCGGGCATATTGTCCACCGTGTAATAGCCGATATCCTCCAGACAGGACGCGGCGCAGGACTTACCCGCGCCGGACAGGCCCGAGATGACCAGGATCTCCATGTTTCGATCCCCCTTTATCGAATGATCTTCACTTCCGGCTCGAGTGTCACGCCCGTCGCCGTGAAAACGGTATCCTGTACTTTTTTGATGAGCGCGAGGACGTCCGCGCAGGTCGCGCCGCCGGCGTTGACCACAAAGCCCGCGTGCTTGCGGCTGACCTCTGCCCCGCCGACGCGCGCGCTCTTGAGGCCGCACTGCTCGATGAGTGTGCCCGCGAAGTATCCCTCGGGGCGCTTGAAGGTGCTGCCGGCACTCGGCATCTCAAGCGGCTGGCTTGCGCGGCGCTTGGCCGAAAGCTCCTCCATGCGCGCCTTGATGGCCTCCTGATCCCCGCCGTGAAGCGCGAGCTTTGCGCGCAGCACGACGGCCTCGGGATGGTCGGTGAAGAAGCTGCGGCGGTAGCCGAGCGCCAGCTCCTCTCCGCGCAGCGTCCGCACGCCGTCCGGGAAAAGCGCCGTGACCTCGGTGAGCACATCCTTCAGCTCGCCGCCGTAGGCGCCCGCGTTCATCACCACGCCGCCGCCGAGACTGCCGGGAATGCCGTGCGCGAACTCCAGTCCCGTAAGGCTGTGCTGCCAGGCAAAAACGCCCAGCCGCGCGAGCGATACGCCCGCGTCCGCCGTGATGATGCCGCCGTCGAGCGCGATACGGTTCAGCCCCTCGCCCGTCTGAATGACGAGCGTATCCAGCCCCTCGTCCGCAACGAGCAGATTGGTGCCGTTGCCGAGCAGGAACGGCGTGACACCGCACTCCTGTGCGAAGCCCGTGAGCAGAACGATCTGCTCGCCGGAGGTCGGGAACGCCATGCGCGTCGCCGGCCCTCCGATGCGGAAGGATGTGTGCCGCGCAAGCGGTTCGTCGTGTATATATTTGAGGTCCGGCAGATATGCCGTGACCTTTTCATCCAGTAACGCCGCCCAGCCCGGGCGGTTTGATGAAAACATGGACTCCATAAATGCTCCTTACCGATTTACCGATTCTTTTCCTGCGCCGCCTGATGGTCGATGTGGCTGTCGATCTGCTCAACGAACTCGCGGGCGGAGTTGATGCCGTACTTCTTCTGGCGGTTGTTCATCACCGCCAGCTCCACGATACCGGCGAGGTTGCGGCCCGCCGAGACCGGAATGGTCAAAAGCGGGATGGGCACGCCCATGATCTGCGTGTGCGCTTCGTCGAGGCCGAGCCGGTCGTAGAACTTTTCGTCCTGCCAGCGCTCGAACTGAATGACCAGGTCGATCTGCGTCGCGGACTTTACGCCGCTCATGCCGAAGAGCTTCTGAATGTCCACCACGCCGATGCCGCGCACCTCGAGGTAGTGGCGGATGAGCTCGGGCGCGGTGCCGGTGAGCGTATCGCCGATGCGGCGGATCTCCACCGCGTCGTCCGCGACGAGCCGGTGGCCGCGCTTGATGAGCTCGATGGCTGTCTCGCTCTTGCCGATGCCGCTGTCGCCGAGGATCAGTACGCCCTCGCCGTACACGTCCATCAGCACGCCGTGGCGCGTGATCATGGGCGCCAGCTCGTGGTTGAGGAAGTCGATGGTCATGCTCGTAAACTCGACCGAGGTGTGCTCCGTGCGCAGCAGGGTGCGGCCGTATTTCTGCGCCATCTCCATGCACTCGGGGAACACGTCGAGCTTGCGGGAGATGACCAGCGCAGGGATCTCATACTTGAACAGATCCTCAAAGCATTTGCGCCGCTCGGCGGAGGAAAAGCTCTTGAGGAACATCGTCTCCGCCTTGCCGATGATCTGGAGCCTGCGCGGGTCAAAGTAGTCGAAAAAGCCGACGAACTGCAGCCCCGGGCGGTTGACGTCCGTGATGGTCAGCGTCTCCGTCTCGTAATCCGCACCGGGATAGAGCACCTCCATCTGAAATTTTTCCACAATATCCTTTACCTTTACGCTTCGATCGATATTCATAAGCTTTCTCCCGTCGGGTCAAAATTTTTCCATATACATTATATCGGTTTTCCCCTGTTTTTACAAGGGTACGCGGCATCATTTTTTCGTTCGCCGTCCGCTTCGGAGCGCTCAGAGAAAAAAATGCAAAAAAATCTGAGAAAATGAAAAATTTTGCTTGCAATTTCGTTTGGAATCTGTTATCATAGCCAATGCTTGCAATGCGCAAGTCTTGATTTGATTACAGCAAGGAGGTGCAACGGATGGCAAAGTGCGAGTTTTGCGACAAGGGTGTGACCTTTGGTATTCAGGTCTCCCACTCCCACAGACGCTCCAATCGTCCTTGGAAGCCCAATGTCAAGCGCGTCAAGGCGATGGTCAACGGTACGCCCCGCCATGTCTATGTTTGTACCCGCTGTCTGCGTTCCGGTAAGGTTACCCGCGCGATCTAAAAGATAGCAGTAAAAGCCGCTCGTTCCGAGCGGCTTTTTTCTGTCCTTTTTTGCCTTCACCGCAGCGCGGCGAGCTTGGCGTTGAGCTTTTTATAAATGCGCTCGCGGAACCACGGCTCGCTGCTGGCTTCGATCGCTCCCTCCGGTGTGAACCAGCGAACGCCCTTATTCTCGTCCGGCTTGACGGTCAGCGCGTCGCTGTCGTCCGCGATGAGAAGATAGGTCACATTCAGGTGCAGATGCGAGGAAACGTATGCGCCCCGCTTCTCATGTCCGTCCACGGTCAGGACCTCGAGCGAGAAAATATTCTCGCTCGCCGGACGGGCGTGCTTCACACCGCTCTCCTCCCGCACCTCACGCAGCGCGACCGCGAGCAGGTCCTCCTCCCCGTCGGCGTGCCCGCCGAGCCA